>JGI20214J51088_10000025_pt1 | contig 95862 bp, 87 predicted proteins | sample WetSurMetagenome_FD_51088 | JGI IMG/M metagenome (IMG submission 51088) | reverse complement strand
CGTTAGAATATCACCCAAAAATAACAAACTCCAGTCGAATCGCCACTTCTTGCCACACACGTCCCCGTATTTACCTGTCATTCCGAGCGTTAGCGAGGAATCTTTCAAATAATAGTTTATTTTATTACTAATTCCCGATATTCATTTAATTATTTATCAGAGCTAATAAATTACAGATCATGAAGAACACCCCTTTTACAAAATTCCACCAGGAAGCAGGAGCAAGGATGATCCCGTTTGCAGGATACAATATGCCTGTAGAATATACGGGAATAAACGATGAACATATAACTGTCAGGGAGAAGATTGGTGTATTTGATGTTTCCCATATGGGAGAATTCTGGGTTACCGGGCCTTCAGCACTGAACTTCCTGCAGTACATCACTTCAAATGATGTATCTGCGCTTTTTGATGGCAAGGTTCAGTATTCATGTTTCCCTAATGGAAGCGGGGGGATCGTTGACGATCTTCTGGTTTACAGGTTCAATGCCCAGAAGTACCTGCTTGTTGTCAATGCTGCCAATATTGATAAGGACTGGAACTGGTGTGTTAAGAATGCCGGTAAATTTGGTCTGGTGGTTGGCAAAGACCTGGTCAATGCTTCCGATAATACAGCACAGCTTGCCATCCAGGGACCACTGGCGCTGAAAGCCATGCAAAAGCTTACAGCTACAACTATTACCGATATGGAATATTATACCTTCAGGGAAATAGAATTCGCCGGGTTGAAGAATGTCCTGTTTTCGACTACCGGATATACCGGTGCCGGAGGTTGTGAGATATATGTCAGGAATGAGGATGGAGCCAGATTATGGAATGAAGTATTCAAAGCAGGAGAAGAATTTGGCATTAAACCTGTGGGACTTGGAGCACGTGATACTCTCAGGCTTGAGATGGGATATTGTCTTTACGGCAACGATATAAACGACCAGACATCTCCTATAGAAGCGGGGTTAGGATGGATCACCAAATTCACTGATACCAAGGATTTTATTGACAGTGACCTGTTGCTGAAACAGAAGAATGAAGGGGTGAACAGGAGGCTGAAAGGCTTTGTCATGATCGATCGTGGTATTCCTCGCCAGCACTATGAGGTGGCTGATGCTGAGGGAAAGATAATAGGTGAAGTGACATCAGGTACAATGTCGCCGATGCTGAAACAGGGCATAGGCATGGCATATCTTTCAAAAGGATTCTGGAAAACGGGAACAGAAATATTTATCCGCATCAGGAACAAAGACCTGAAAGCAGTAGTTACTGATCTGCCTTTTTATAAAGACTAATGAGTAAGAGAAAACTGGAGACATGTTTTTCTCCCGTCCTGTATGAATCAGACCTTCATGCAGGGTCGGTAATTGTCGTTATTGATATCCTGCGTGCATCTTCGGCAATATGTACGGCTTTTGCCAATGGTGCTGAAAAGATTATCCCGGTTGCTGAAGTTGAGGAAGCCAGGGATTACAAGACCAGGGGATTCCTGGTTGCAGCAGAACGGGATGGTTATGTACTTGATTTTGCTGATTTCGGAAATTCACCTTTCAACTTTACTCCAGAAAGGGTTTCCGGCAAAACCATTGTTTACAGTACTACAAACGGCACTGGGATTATAAAGATGGCATCATCAGCAGGGAAAATAATTATTGGTTCTTTTCTGAATATCAGTGCTATAACAGAATGGGTCGTTCAGCAGGAGCGGGATGTGCTTTTATTCTGTGCCGGCTGGAAGAACAGGTTTAACCTTGAGGATACCATTTGTGCAGGGGCTATTGCTGAAAGGCTTATGAAAAGTGAGCTTTATTCGACAATCTGCGATTCAACACATGCTGCCATGGATCTGTGGGGGCTTGCAGCAGCAGACCTGCCGGTTTACATCGAAAAGGTTGCCCAGCGGTCACGGCTTCGCAGCAAGGGACTTGATGACTGTATCTCCTTCTGTCTTACTTTCGATATAACAGATAAGATCCCGGTTTTCGAAAACGGCATACTGGTGAGTGATAAACCATAGAAAAAGCTTTTTCCATATCTTAGCGCTGCCCCGGATTTTTTATTTTATTTTTGCATATAATCTGATCAGAAAAACGAATAATAACTGAAATAATCTTATCATGAAAAAACACAATTTTTTTGCAGGCCCGTCGATTTTACCTCAGTATACACTTGACAAAACTATTGAGGGAATAAAGGATTTTGCCGGATCAGGACTCTCAGTACTTGAAATTTCTCATCGCAGCAAGGAGTTCATTGCATGCATGAATGACTCTATAGCCCTTTGCAGGGAGTTGCTCGATATACCTGCCGGTTACCAGGTGATCTTCCTTGGCGGAGGAGCCAGTTTACAGTTTGCGATGGTTCCCATGAACCTTATGGATAAGAAGTCAGCCTATCTCGTCACAGGTGAGTGGGCAACAAAAGCCCATAAAGAAGCAAAACTTTATGGTGAGGCTGTTGAAGTTGCTTCTTCCAAAGACAGGAATTTCAGTTATATCCCGAAGCAATATGCTATACCTTCTGATGCCAGCTACTTTCACATCACCACAAATAATACAATTTATGGTACCGAGATGAAGAAAGATCCTGATGTAAATATCCCTCTCGTAGCCGATATGTCGTCAGATATTTTCAGTCGTCCGGTAGATGTTTCGAAATACTCGTTTATCTATGCCGGGGCACAGAAAAATCTTGCTCCCGCAGGTGTGACACTGGTAATCGTTAAAGAAGATATCCTGGGCAAGGTCGTACGGCCCATTCCTACAATGCTTGATTACAGGACCCATATCAAGGCCGAGTCGATGTTCAATACTCCCCCGGTATTTGCAATATTTGCAGCACAGCAGACACTTCACTGGCTGAAAGACCTGGGTGGCGTAAAACCTATCCAGAAGAAGAATATTGAAAAGGCACAGCTTCTGTACGATGAGATCGACAGGAATAAGCTTTTTGTTCCGACAGTGAAAGATGTTGAAGACAGATCGCTGATGAACATTTGCTTCGTTATGGCAGAAGAATTCAAGGAACTTGAGCAGCCATTTGCCGATTTTGCAAAATCGAAAGGCATGGTTGGTATTGCAGGGCACCGTTCAGTAGGAGGTTTCAGGGCATCAACATATAATGCATTGCCTCTCGAGAGTGTGAAAGCCCTTGTCGACACAATGAAAGAATTCGAAAAAAATAATTAACAATCGCCGTTTATGAAAGTACTTGTTGCAACTGAGAAAGCTTTTGCACCAATAGCAATTAAGCTTATCCGTGAGGTTACCGATGCAGCAGGTTACCAGCTTGCATTGCTTGAAAACTATAAAAATGTTTCGGAACTGCTTGATACAGTTGCCGATGCTGATGCAATGATCGTCCGCAGCGACCTTGTTACGCCACAGGTTCTTGATGCAGCCCGGAAGCTGAAGATAGTTGTCAGGGCAGGAGCAGGTTACGACAATCTCGACCTGGCTTCGTGTACCGCACATAAAGTGGTGGCTATGAACACCCCGGGACAGAATTCAAACGCTGTTGCAGAACTGGCTTTTGAGATGATGCTTTACCAGGCCCGCGGTGGATTTGCCGGCAAATCCGGAACTGAGCTCAGAGGTAAATACCTTGGGCTCCACGCCTTTGGCAATGTCGGAAAATATATGGCTGAGATCGCAAAAGGCTTCGGAATGCAGGTATATGCATTTGACCCGTTTGTAAGTGCTCAAGATATGGCTAAAGCAGGAGTGAAACCATGCTCAAGCCAGGAGGAATTGTATTCATCCTGCCAGTATGTTTCATTACATATGCCGGCTAATGAGAAAACAAAAAAATCAATCGGCTACCAACTGCTGAAATTAATGCCGAAGGATGCCGTACTGGTAAATACTGCAAGGAAAGAGGTCATAGATGAAGAAGGCCTGGTGAAGATTTTCGGGGAAAGGAAAGATCTCAGTTACCTCTCAGATGTGGAACCCGACAATAAAGCCCTTTTCGAGGAGAATTATAAAGGCCGTTTCATCTTTACCGCAAAAAAAATGGGGGCACAGACTGAAGAGGCAAATATAAACGCCGGTGTTGCTGCTGCCAGGCAGATCGTTGATTATTTAAAAACAGGAAACGAAAAATTCAGGGTAAATAAATAGAACTAATAGAGATTTTTAATGGCTGTAGTTAAACCTTTCAGGGGACTGAGACCTCCCCGTGAAATTGCAAGAGACCTGGCTTGTCTGCCTTATGATGTGATGAACACTGAAGAAGCATTGGCAATGTCGAAAGGAAAGGAGTGTTCGCTTCTTCATATAACAAGGGCTGAAATAGACCTTCCGCCCGACACTGATACACATTCTGAGGCGGTATATAAAAAATCGGTTGAGAATTTCGGATTATGGCAGAAGAAAGGCTGGCTTAAACAGGATGAGAAACCCTCATTCTATATTTATGCCCAGACTATGGCAGGAAGGACACAATATGGAATTGCAGGATGCGCCTCAGTGGATGATTACCTGAATGGAGTTATCAGGAAACATGAGCTTACAAGACCGGATAAGGAACAGGACAGGATGGTCCACGTGCGTGTCAATAACGCCAATATTGAGCCTGTGTTTTTTACATATCCTGCTGTAAAACAGATAGATTCTATAGTTAGTAAGATCGTAAAAAAAGAGAAACCGGAATATGATTTTACTGCTGAGGACGGGTTCGGACACCATTTCTGGCTCATAAAAGATGCTGAAACAAATGCAAGGATCGAAGAACTTTTTGCAACAAAAGTACCATACCTCTATGTTGCTGACGGTCATCACCGCACAGCTGCTGCTGCCCTTGTAGGAAAGGAAAAAAGAGAGAAAAATTCCGGACACACCGGGAAGGAAGAGTATAATTTCTTCCTGGCGGTAATATTCCCTGACGATCAGCTTAGAATAATTGATTACAACAGGACAATAAAGGACCTTAACGGCCTTTCAAAAGAGGAATTCCTGGCAAAACTGGAGACCGGCTTCGAAGTAAAAGAAAAAGGCGAAAAAATATATAAACCAAAGAAGCTGCATAATTTTTCGATGTACATGGATGGCAAATGGTATAGTCTGAAAGCCAGGAAAGATACTTATAATGACAACGATCCGATTGGAGTCCTGGATGTGACTATCCTTACTCAGCAGATCCTTTCTCCGATTCTCGATATCCAGGATCTGCGGACCTCAAAACGCATAGATTTTGTCGGTGGGATAAGAGGTCTGGGAGAACTGAAAAAAAGAGTCGACAGCGGGGAAATGAAAGTGGCTTTTGCACTCTACCCGGTTTCAATGAAACAGCTTATAACGATTGCTGACTCAGGAAACATAATGCCGCCGAAAACCACCTGGTTCGAGCCAAAGCTGAGAAGCGGACTGGTGATTCATTTATTGGACTGATATTTTTTCTACTTCCGCAGATTAATAATCCGGAACATTAAAGAGGGACAGGTGTTTCAATACCAGTCCCTCACGGTATAAGCGGGAGAAGATGACTGGACGAATCTTAAGACATTCATGGATATAACCTCAAATATTCTGACACTTAAAAGGCAGGTTCCCCCGTCTGTAAAAATAGTGGCTGTATCGAAAACAAAACCTGTATCAGATATCCTTGAGGCTTACAAAACTGGTCACCGGATCTTTGGTGAGAATCGTGTGCAGGAACTGCTTGCAAAGAAAGACAAACTTCCTCCTGATATTGAATGGCACCTGATCGGTCATCTGCAGACAAATAAGGTAAAGCAGATCGTACCGTTTATCAGCATGGTGCAGTCTGTTGATTCATTGAGGCTTCTGAAAACCATCGATAATGAAGCAGGAAAGATCGGAAGAAATGTAGACTGCCTTCTTCAGTTCCGGATCGCAACTGAGGAGACCAAATTCGGGTTTACAATTGAAGACGCTCTTGATATGGCAGGCTCTGATGATTTTCGCCAACTGAGAAATGCCAGGGTCTGCGGAGTAATGGGGATTGCCACATTTACAGATGATATGGCCCGGGTACACCAGGAATTCAGGATTCTTTATGATTATTTCAGAACTCTGAAAAATAAATTTTTCTCCGGCCAACAATATTTTTGTGAGGTATCAATGGGCATGTCGGGTGATTTTGTGACAGCAATTGAGGAAGGGAGCACCATGGTAAGGATCGGAAGTATTATATTTGGGGAGAGAATGTGAATGATGTTTGGTTATTAATATTTAAAAAGAGATATGGGAAAATTATCTGTCAGATACCTTGGACTGGAACTGAAAAGTCCGTTGATCGTGAGCAGCAGCAGGCTGACATCTACACTTGGATATATAAAGGAATCAGAAGACAGCGGTGCGGGTGCAGTTGTGCTGAAATCGCTGTTTGAAGAACAGATAAACCAGTATGTTAATAATATACAACCAGTTACATCGTACCCTGAAGCAGATGACTATACTGCTTATTATATAAAATCACATTCGGTTGATGAATACCTGAACCTTATCAGGAAAGCAAAGGAACTGGTAAACATACCGGTAATTCCAAGCATTAACTGCTATACCGCGGAAGGCTGGACTGGTTTTGCCAGGAACATCCAGGATGCCGGCGCTGACGCCCTCGAAATAAATGTCTTCCTTCTCCCGACTGACAGGAAACAAACAGCAGCTGACTCTGAAAAGATATATTTTGAGCTTATTGAGAAACTTAAAAAGATTCTGACAATCCCCATTTCAATCAAGATCGGCTTCCGTTTCTCAAATATTCTTCATATTATCGATCAGTTCTATATGAGGAAGGTTGAAGGAGTTGTGATGTTCAACAGGTTCTATGAGCCCGACATTGATATAAACACCCTCGAAGTGGTTCCTGCCTCTATATTCAGCAATGAGAATGAGAGAAGGATGGTGCTGAGATGGATAGGCATGGTTAGCGCCCAGGATCTTAAAATTGATGTTTCTGCTTCTACAGGTGTTCACAGCGGTGCTGATGCAATAAGATACCTTCTTGCAGGAGCAAACTCTGTGCAGGTATGTTCGGCATTATATGAAAAAGGCATTCCCTTCCTGAAGAAAATGAACAGCCAGATAGAGACCTGGATGGACCAGAAAGGGTATTCTTCCATAAATGATTTCAGGGGAAAACTGAATTACCGGAACTATAAGAAACCTCTTGCATTCGAGAGAACCCAATTTATGAAATATTTCTCCTCGGAAGATTAATTCCGGGGCAGATCATCCCGGGTATTCATTATTTCCGGTCTCCTCATTACACTACCGTTTTATTCCGGCAGAGGATCTTATTTTTGTAAGATCCCTATCAGTTCATGAACGAGGGAATTCTTCTCATTCATAAAGGAAGCAGGGTCGCCCATAATAAGTGCTATTGCTTCATCCTTCTTGGCCCTGGAGCTGTTCTGAACAGACTCTTCAATAACAGTCATGCATTCTATGGAGGTCGGATAATCTGACCTGAGGAAGGTGAGGGCCATATCAGTAAGATAATCCGAATAGTCAAGTCCTGACTGCCAGCATGAAGCTACCAGCATGCTTATTGTATCTTGTTTCCATGGTTTCCTGATCTCAGCTATTATATCCGGGCGCACAGACTGGTCCTTAAGGTCGTTAAAGAAGGCCTCAATGGTCTTTGTCAGCGACTTATCGGTGCAGTTGTCATAATATGCTGCAATGAGGGAAATAGCTCCTTCAAAAGGCTCATCATCCCTGAGCAGGTTTATAGCCTGGGCTACTGCTACGGTATCATTCTTTTTTAATACAGCGGAGAGCTCTTTGATTTTTTTATCTGACTTTATCACGTCAATTACATTTCCCGCAAAGTTAGAAATAGAGTCATTAACCTGATACTGTTTTTGAAAAATAAAAATATTATACTAATTTAGTCGTTAATTAAGTTTGACAATTAAATATTTATACCATGAATAAAAAGTACAGAATCAGCTCAGTTGTTTTGTTGGTATTTATTCTGGCTATCAGTGTAATTACCAGTTGTAAGAGCGGCAAAAAACCTCCACAGGAGGATCAGGAGGTAAAAATCCCGGAAAACCTTACCGAAGTAAAGGAGGATATAGACCAAGCCAAGAAAATCTTCAATGCCCTTCCTTCGCCTCTTGAATCGGCCTATCTGATCAAATCAACTGGTGCCGAATTCAATCCGAATCTGCTCAATCCGGTATCAAAGCAGGATTCATATCAGACAAGAAAGGCACAGGCGATTAACCTTGGAATATATACCTGCGACCTTAGCTTTGCAAGCCTTTATGAGCAAACCCAGCTGCTGATCGATTATATGAATGCTGCCAAGAAAATGGCCGACGGGCTGGGGATTCTTGAAGCAATTAAAAAGGAAGATGTTGATAAACTTGAAGAGAATATCAATAATAAAGAGGTTATCCTTGATGTTGTTTCCCAGACATTTATGAACTCAAAGTCAGAACTTGAGGATAACGGCCAGACACCAACAGCATCAACAGTGCTTGTCGGTGGATGGATAGAAGGTCTTTATATTTCTACCCAGCTGGTTGATATGAAAGAATTCGATGGGAATAAACTTGTCGGAAAGATTATCGACCAGAAACTTTCAATAGATATTCTAATAGACCTTCTCAATGGGAGCAAAGGCGACCCCTCAATAGACGAACTTATTTTACAGGTTCAGAAACTGAAAGCCGTATTTGACAAGATTAAAATATCCACTGGCGCTGTCAGACCTGAATATGACCAGGCATCAAATACAACCACACTTAAGTCGGATGTCTCAACCAATATGAATGCCCAGACATTCACAGAACTGTCAAATGTCGTAGCTGAAATTAGAAATTCATTTGTAAAATAAAGCGCCATGAGATTAACCAGGACATTATCGATACTTGCAATCCTCGTCTTTGCTCTAAGCAGCAGTGCTAACGGTCAATGCAAAGCGTTTGCAAAAAAGGAGTGCCTTCCACAGCTCGAGAAATATACTCACGACGGTAACTATCATGCTGCCGTACTGGTTGAAGGTGAGGAAGCTGAGTTGTACAAAACTTTCTATTCCGATATGGAGTACAGGGTTGCTATAGTCGGAGAGGGCAAACTTCCGGCTGTCGAGTTCAAGGTTATGGACATCAATAAAAATGTCCTTTATTCAAATAAAGAACATAATAATGCCACTACATGGGATTTCAAACTGCAGTCAAGCCAGCAGCTTAAGATTGTGGTAAAAGTATCATCCTTCAACCGTCCGGGAGATACTCCGGCCAGCGGTTGCGTGGCGATAATGTTCGGATTCAAGGTCAAGAAATAGATTCTGTACGGTATATATATATGAAAGGGACGGTTATTCATCGTCCCTTTTTTTATTCTGAACCTGCTAAGTCTTCTCAGCCTTCTAAAAATATCCCCTCCCCAAAAAAAAATCAGGGACGTTGGTTTAGCTTCGGTGCAAGATACCGGCCAGTATATGACTCTGTGCATTTTGCCAGCTCCTCAGGCTGTCCTTCAAAGACCACAAAACCACCCTTTTCCCCTCCCTCCGGACCGAGGTCGATAACCCAGTCGGCACACTTTATAATCTCCTGGTTATGTTCTATGAGTATTACTGAATGCCCATGATCCACAAGGGCATTCAGTGATTTAAGCAGCTTATTGATATCGTGGAAGTGCAACCCTGTAGTAGGCTCATCAAAGATGAACAGTATGTGACCGGCGCTTTTTTCCTGGCTCAGAAAGTAGGCCAGCTTCACCCTCTGGCTTTCGCCTCCGGAGAGCGTGCTTGATGACTGCCCCATCTTGATGTATCCCAAACCCACATCTGACAAGGGCTTCAGCTTCTCGATAATTCTCTTTTCACTTTTCCCGGGGTGGCTCTCAAAAAACTCTATTGCATCATCAATTGTCATTTCGAGCATATCCCAGATGTTTTTTCCATGATACCTGACATCAAGGATATCTTTCCTGAATCTCATACCCTTGCATGCCTCACAGGTCAGCTCCACGTCGGCCATAAACTGCATTTCCACCTTTATGATGCCTTCCCCCTGGCACTCCTCGCATCTTCCTCCCTCGATATTAAATGAGAAATGCGAAGCCTTATAGTTGTTCTGAACTGCTGCCTGCTGCTCCGAGTAAAGTTTGCGGATCTCATCATATGCCTTAAGATATGTGACAGGATTTGAACGGCTCGATTTCCCGATCGGGTTCTGATCAACCATCTCAATTCCTGATAATCCCAGTATATCGCCTGTGATCTCGTTGAACTGTCCTGGTTTCAGGTTATTGCCGTTTATCCTGTTTGAAAGATGCCTGTAGAGTATGTCAGAAACAAGACTCGATTTTCCCGAACCGCTGACACCTGTTACTGCAGTTATTGTATGAAGAGGGAAGCGGACTGTGATTCCTTTGAGATTGTTTTCCCTGGCGCCTCTTACCTCAATAAAACTGTTCCATTTTCTCCGGGTTGACGGTACTTTTACAGAGAGCCTGCCACTAAGGTAGCCTGCAGTAAATGATTTGTTTGAGGATGAAAGGTCAAGTCCTCCCTGGTAAACCACTTCACCTCCCAGTCTTCCGGCTTCAGGCCCCATATCAACAATCTCATCGGAAGCCCGTATTATCTCTTCCTCGTGTTCAACAACTATGACCGTATTCCCTAGATCCCGGAGTTCCTTTAAAACCTTGATAAGGAGATTTGTGTCGCGGGGATGAAGACCTATACTGGGCTCGTCGAGGATATACATCGAACCAACCAGGTTGCTTCCAAGGGCCGTGGAGAGGTTTATTCTCTGTGCTTCGCCACCCGACAATGTCGCCGACAACCTGTCGATGGTAAGATATGGAAGTCCTACATCAATTAAATATCTTAACCTGATGGTAATCTCCTTAAGTAATCTTTCTGCAATAACTGAATCGGAAGGATCCAACTCGATACCGGTAAAGTATTCATATAACTCGTTTACCGGCATTGTAACCAGTTCCTGCAATGTTTTACCTGCGACTATTACGTACCCGGCTTCTTTCCTGAGTCGTGATCCCCGGCATTCATAGCAGGTGGTTTTTCCCCTGTAACGACTCAGCAGCACCCTGTACTGGATCTTGTATTTTTTTTCTTCCAGGTGGTCAAAAAACTTTTCGATCCCATAGAAATACCTATTTCCTTTCCAGAGGATATGCTTCTGTTCCTCAGTGAGCTGGAAATAAGGTTTATGGATAGGAAAGTCGAATTTATCTGAATTTGCAATCAGCCTCTCCTTCCATTTTTTCATAGTTTCACCTTTCCAGCAGACTATGGCATCGTCGTATACTGACAGGTTCTGATTTGGCACTACCAGATTCTCGTCGATGCCTATTATCTTTCCATAACCTTCACAAACGGGACAAGCGCCAATAGGATTATTGAAGCTGAAAAGGTATTCAGAAGGTTCCTGGAAGAGTATCCCGTCTTCTTCAAATTTGTTCGAGAAGCTCTCGCGGGTCAGTCCTTTGTCGCCAGTTACAACAACCTGGCAGTAACCCTGTCCTGCCTGGAAGGCCGTCTGTGCTGAGTCGGCTGCCCTGCTGAAGCTGTCGGAGGAGTGACTGATCACCAGCCTGTCAATTACAATGTTGATTCTCTGTCCGGGCTCAAAATCGGGTAAAGATCCGGGTTCATCAGTTCTGATTGTTTCCCCATCGACCTCAATCCTGTCGAATCCCTGTTTTGAGAGAAAAGAGAAATAATCCTTTATCTTCATCTTATCAGGGATCACCCCTGCAGAAGTTATAATTGCCATGGTACCTTCGGGAAGTGAAGCCAGGAAATCAACTATGTCATCTACACTGTGTTTCTTGACCTCCTTTCCTGATATTGGAGAAAATGTCCGTCCAACACGCGCATAGAGAAGCCTCATGTAATCATAAATCTCAGTCGATGTTCCTACTGTAGACCTTGGATTTCTTGAATTGACTTTCTGTTCTATGGCAATGGCAGGAGGGATGCCGCTGATGAAATCGACCTCCGGCTTGTTCATCCTTCCCAGGAACTGGCGGGCATATGATGAAAGGCTTTCCACATACCTTCTTTGTCCCTCGGCATAAATAGTATCGAAAGCAAGGGAAGATTTCCCTGAACCTGAGACTCCCGTGATTACAACAAGCTTATTTCTTGGTATTTTTAAGCTGACATTCTTTAGATTATGTACCCTGGCCCCCCTTATTTCAATGCTCCCGTTCATCAATGAATTATGGCTTTTTATGTAAAAATTTTGTTAAAATCCAAAAGTAATACTTTCAAATCAAAAAAAATTCTTTTCTTTTGTGTTACAATTATAACAAAACCAGGAGGACTGCCTATTAAACAACTCTACTCTTTGTAACCAAAAAGAGTGAGCTATGAATAAAACAACTTCCGATTATGAACTGATCCAGAGGTTCATAAAAGGCGAGCAGTCCTGTTTCGACCAGATAATCCACCGTCATAAGAACAAAGTATTTGCGTATATAAGTCTTTATATCCGCGACCAGGCTCTTGCTGAAGATCTTTTCCAGGACACTTTTATGAAAGTGATCCAATCGGTTAAGGCAGGCAAATACCAGGATAACGGGAAATTCATTTCCTGGGTGATGCGAATAGCCCATAACCTTATAATCGACCATTTCCGCAGGTTGAAGCAGATGAACACAGTCTCGAACGACGATTATGAGTCTGACCTGTTTAATTCGAAGAAATTTTCAGAAGCGACAGTGGAGGATAACCTTATAAAAAGGCAGATACAGAAAGATGTGAGGAAAATGATAAGCCAGCTTCCCGATGATCAGCGTGAGGTTGTCATCCTGAGACACTATGCAGGTCTCAGCTTCAAGGAGATTGCGGATATCACAGATGTAAGCATTAATACCGCACTCGGAAGGATGAGGTATGCCCTTATAAATATGAGGAAACTTATGGAGGAGAAAAAGATTTCCCTCACCATGAATTAAAGAAAAGGATCAGGTACAATAATTTTTATCCACCGGCGTTTTTAAATAAAAATGACGCCTATGGGTTTAAATTCTACTCCTTTTCTAAAATACCGTGATATTAATACCGACAAAATCGATTTGTTCGAAGATGCATTTGGTTTAAATGCCCAGTTTAATGATATCACCGGTCTCCTGAAAATGGTTAAGGCAGTGCCCGGAAAGAGCCTGACTAATCGTGTTATCAGGAACATAAGAAAGCAGATTCACTGACAGGTAGACTGATTAGGAAGTCCTGATCGGTAATTCAGGGTGCGGGAAACAAATTTATTAAACTATTTGTTATTCCTGTAATATCCATATAATCATGATGTTAGGTTAATTAATTATTTTCTGCCCGGAAAATAAATGCGATTTCTCTTGCTTTTAGTGATTCAATATGATATCTTTGTAATATCAAATTAATATTCAACCATGAAACAAGAATTTACAAAGAAACCTTTATCAGGTTATTTTGCGCTGCTGATGGCTATATTGTTCATCGGTGGCTCTGTTGCCGGATTTGTTTTCAATATTATCTGGCTTGGTGTTCTGCTTATTGTGCTTTTTGTGTTTACAGTTACTGGCTTTAAGGTTATTAATCCGAACAGCTCGCTGGTTATGGTGTTGTTTGGAGCTTACCAGGGTACTGTCAAGGAAAATGGATTCTTCTGGGTAAATCCGTTTTATGTAACAAGGCACATTTCATTAAGGGCCCGCAACTTCGATAGTGAACCTATCAAGGTAAATGACAAGATCGGCAACCCGATAAAAATAGGGTTTGTACTTGTATGGCGTGTTTTTGATACATATAAGGCGGTTTTTGAAGTCGATGATTTTCAGCATTTTGTATTAGTCCAGAGCGATGCTGCCTTAAGGAAGCTTGCCGGGCTTTACCCATACGATAATTTTGAGGATCATGAAGCTGTTATTGCTCTGAGAAGCGGGGGTGAGGAAATTAACGATATGCTCGAAAAAGAGATCAGGGAACGTCTGCAGATAGCTGGAATTGAGGTTATCGAAGCCAGAATAAATTACATAGCCTATGCTGAAGAGATCGCTAATGCCATGCTCCGCAGGCAGCAGGCAGCTGCAGTTGTTTCAGCAAGGTTCAAGATCGTTGAAGGAGCAGTTTCAATGGTACAGATGGCTCTCGAGCAGCTCTCGAACAAAAAGATCGTTGATCTTGACGAAGAGAAAAAGGCAAGTATGGTAAGCAACCTGATGGTTGTCCTTTGTGGCGATAAAGACGTTACGCCGGTAGTCAATACAGGAACTTTACACTCCTAGCATGAGCGAAAGAAAACCATTTGTTCTCAGGATTGATCCGGAGAAACTGAAAGCACTTGAGAAGTGGGCTGCTGATGAATTCCGCAGCACAAACGGACAAATTGAGTATATACTCGATCAGGCTCTTCGAAAATCAGGCAGATGGAAATCAAAGCAAGAAAACCAAAATACTGAAAACAATGAATAAACCTATTAAATATGTTTGTCCCAAATGCGGATCAAGAGTATGTACTACCGGCGAAATCAGAACTACAGGCAGCTTCCTGACTAAGATCTTTGATATTCAGAACAGGCGTTTCACAACTGTCACCTGTAACGACTGCAAGTATAAAGAGTTCTATAATCTGCCTTCACATATGCTGGGTAATGTACTTGATTTCTTTACCAGCTAGGACAATCTACTGGTTTATAAAATAGATGGAATGGCAGGCTGAAACGCCTGCCGTTTCTGTTCTCAGCCTGCTGGTGCCAAGATGAATATGAGTAAAATTATTACTCATTGCTGATTCAACCTCGTCAATTGAAAAATCCCCTTCCGGACCAATCATAACAATAGAATCTTCACCAGGGTTACAGACCTCACTTATCTTCTTCCGCGGAAACTCATTGCGACAGTGTGCTATCATAAGCTTTCCGGAGTGACTCTTTTCAATAAATTCATTGAAAGAAACAGTTTCATTGAGTACAGGCTCCTTTGCCTTTAGTGACTGCTTCATGGCAGATATGATCAGGTTCCTGATCCTTTCGGACCTGATGCCCGGTTTTTCAGTGTTCCTGCATATAACAGGGGTTATCTCATCGATTCCTATTTCAACAGCCTTCTCCACAAACCATTCAAACCGTTCAGGGTTTTTGAGAGGCGATATCGCTATATGAAGCCGGTAATTCCTCTTTTCAAAATCGTGTATTACCGATTTAATGGTGATAATGCTTCCTGAAGGATCAGGTTCACTAATGACACCGTCGTAGAGATTGCCTTTACCATCAATAAGCCTCACGGGATCACCCGCCTTCGTCCTGAGAACCCTGATAAGATGCTTAGATTCATTTCTGTCGAGATAATATTCTTCTCCTTCAATACCGGGTGCATAATAAACCTGCATAATTCCTGTTTTTGCAAATTTATCGAATTTGAAGTTCCTATTTGAATACCTTTGTTTTCTTTTGTATTTCATCCAATAAAAAGGTGTTTGACAGTGTTATGGGGAGGTCGTTTCACGAAAAAAATAAGTACCAATGAAGATCGGGCTGCTTTCCGATACGCACGGGTGGATTCATCCGGGAATATATGAACATTTCAGGGATGTCGATGAAATATGGCACGCCGGTGACATTGGGAACCTGGATACTGCAGATACCCTGGCAGCTTTCAAGCCAATGAAGGCTGTATATGGCAATATTGACGGAGCTCAGGTTCGACGCGTATATCCTGAAAATATTGCTTTCACCTCTGAGGAAATCAGGATCTGGATAACCCACATAGGCGGGACACCTTCTCATTATGACAGGCGCGTTGTTCAGAGACTCAGGGAAGATCCTCCGGGAATTTTCATGTGCGGCCATTCTCATATCGCAAGGGTACAGAATGATCCTGAGTCAGGATTCCTGTATATAAACCCGGGGGCAGCCGGTTACCAGGGATTTCATAAATATATGACGATCATTACACTGCACATAGACGGTACCAGGATCCATGACTTCAGGCTGATTGAACTCGGCGAAAGAGGTAAGGTCATCTTACCTGGTTCTCAGGAGTGACAGTCTCACTCTGATCATAATCGACGCTGGTCATCCTGCGCAGGAACCTGGCTAACCTGTCTTCAACAGAGATCATGTATATGTATGGTTGCCTGACAGTTGAATCAGGATGTTTCCTGTCGTTTGCTTTCAGGTTGGAAATAAGGACATTATAATTATTATTCCCCGACTGTGTCATCATATTACCCCTTATATATGAGAAGTAATAGTAAGTTGATTCATCGGCTTTCAGATAAATATCAAACATGTCTCCCGATCTCCTGCGCTGAATCTCTACGAAACCGTCAACATAGACGTTCAACGGCTGCTGCCCGATAAAACCGATGCCTATCTTTCCTTCCGACCTGAATGATGAAGTAGATTCGTTCCAATAAAGATTAACATCGTTGAGCACTATTTCATAGTTGAAATCCTTAGGCAGGTTCTTTGATGTTCCGAACAGGTTTATCTCGTCATTTATCTGTGCAGCGGCTTCAGAACCAAGCATATCTTTCATGGCTTTTTTATAAAACTCGCTGTTCAGGTTTACAGGTTTCAGTGATGGCATCAGCCTTATATCGTCGCTCATTATTTTGAGAGCTTCCGGCGAGAAGAAGAAATCGAAGGCCAGTATTGCATTTATTCTCACATCGCCTGAATCGAGCCTGTGAATTATCTTTCCTGCGCCAATCATTCTGGCAAGGTCAAAATTGGTTCCAAGATCCAGCTTACCTTCACCCGACAGAACACAGAAGTTTTTATCCAGGGCGATCATATTGCCGTTAATTGTCGGATCTGCTATCTTCTCAAGTGATGAAAGGATGTATCTCCCTTTTGCCTTCTCATAATACAGGTAGCCTTCAGACTTAACAATCCCTACATCTGTCCATGATTTCTGTGCCGACAGGAAAGCGGGATAAATGTGGATTGAATCGAGGTTTATGAATGACCCTGAGAAAACCATATTATCGTTGATATCCCTCGGCTTCTCGCTTACCGGGATCATAACATTTTTAGGGTCTATTGTTGATTTAAATTTAAGCGAATAAGATTTGAGTCTGCTGCAATTGTGTACAATTCCTGCCGCCCCGGTAAATGTCAGTAAGTTTTTGGAGGCATAGAGATTTACATCGCCGGAAAATGAAAAGGCAGGGTTGAGCATGAATTTCTGGCTTACAGGTATAAAGCCCCTGGCGCTTGAAACCAGTGTGTCGACCTTCAGCTCGGGGAAGGTAATCTGCTGAATATCTTTATTCTCATCGACATAATCATAGACAGCACTTCCGGAATATCTTTTCGTCGATTCAATATCAATTTTTGCATCGTGAAGGAGGTGCCGGTTGTTAATTGCAACAATAGCGTTTTCAAGAGGTTTTATCTTTGCCCTCCTGTTAATGACAATCTTTCCCTTATCGGGTTGAATAAGAGCATCTGCGATATGTATATAATTGATGTTCTCAGCTTCAATAAATTCTCCATCAATATGATAGCTTCCTTTCCAGGAAGAGAATGCAATGGTATCTCCTATAACATTTGTAGCCAGGAATGTCGGTTTTTCAAGCTTGTCATTGTTTTGCAGGAGTAGCTTGTCCGGGGTCAGAAGAGGAGTATCAGATTTACCCTTTTGTTCCATGCCAAGCACTTTTGTCTCCATATTATAGCTGAAGTCGGTCATCTTACAGATATATTGAATCTCTGGGAATTTGACGACTGATGTATCGGTGTTAAGATGGAAAGTAGTTCTTTTCAGCTCAAAGTTGACATCCGTTTTAGCATTCTCAGCAATGAAGGCATACCCGCTGGTGGATGGCGACTTAAAATTATATATGGATGTGTCTGCTTTTATTGAGTTGCTGGTGAACCTGAACAGGTTGGACGTGATCCTCGAATCGGTAGTCCCTATTATTCCCGAACCGTTCAGTGATCCGGGTTTCAGGCTCAGGTTTCCCGTCAGCATGGTTCCGTTTCCAAACATATTGAAATTCTTGTCTTCGGCGTTATATGCCAGCCACTCGTCTTTATCTGTAAGCCACATTATGCTTGCATTCTCAGTGTTCGTCTCAGGATATATCCCGGCACCATCTTCAGTAATTTTAAAAGTTTTTGCCTTCGCGAGCATGGAGTCGGGGAAGAACCTGAATTCATCTGATGTCGTTGTAGATGTAAGATGCTTCAGGGTTCCGCTGCCTACGAGTCCTTTATTGCTCATATTTATATTATCGAACACCTTGCCTTTTCCTTCATAGACTTCAATCCCCTCAGGTGGAATATTCATATTAAACCCCAGGGAGTTATTTTCCTGGATTGTCAGGTATTGTCGCATGGGCTTCAGGATCTTGCCTCCATGGAACTCCCCGGCAAGGTTCATATCTGCGTTGGTATAGTGGTCTATATTATCGTAGGAGAATGGATCGACCCTGAAGTAAAAGTCTTTCTGGCTGTAAATACCTTCAAGGCCCGGTATGGCATCGTAGAAGATATAGGAATAAGTAATGGCATTAATAATAGGATATTGCTTGAGGCTCCTGAGCCCTGATTTATTATCCGGATTGTCAATATACAGCTCGGCAGTACCCAGCTGAATAAGGTTATCAACATCATGGATCAGTGGATTCCCGTTGGCATCTTTCTGGTCGGTTTCAACAGAGATCCTGATTGAATCAATCTTTTGAAGTCTAATCTTAAAGGTATCGTAATTGAAGGAGAATTGATGTCCGAATATTGTGAACAACCCGGCTTCAACCACACCATCAAATTCGAGATTCCTGTTTTTTCCGATGACGATCTGCTGGTTATATGGGAAGATAGCAACACGTTGAGAATCGCTCAGGAACACCGATTTTACTCCATTAACGGTGATCCTGTAATTTTTAAGGTCGAGAATTGCATTATCGAGAGGAGCTTTTGTTTCGCTTGTAAAATAGAGGACATCATAATCTTTCTTTTTTGCCCTGGAAGTCAGGAAGTCATCTACTTTTTTCTTTAAGGTTACCTCATTGAATTTGCGGTCATAAAAAACGAATCCCTTATTTGCCATATCTATGCAGAGGGCTGTGGCAGCCTCGACAGGCTTGTTCAGCCACTTGGCGAATTCTTCAACGGGGAAAGTGTCGGAATAATACCAGTCGGCAAACTTCCTCAGCCTGTTAAGAGGATGATACTGGTCAATCCCGGCAAGCTTATTGTAATAATTTATGTCGAAGAAGGAAGTAGATTCAAATTCTGCCATGCCAAGAGCTGCACCCCGTGGACGGGTAAGCATGATCTTTGACTCATTCATATCCCAGGCAAGGAGCTCGAAGTACATGTCGAGATTATGGAATGAATCAAAATAAGGGCTCTTTGATACGGGGTTATTGGCCCTGTATAGATTTACCAGCCTTTTGTCAGCCTGGTATGAGAATCCAAGGTTGGTATGGAAAATAGAGTCTTTATCGAGGAAAAGCGTCATTCCGGTTTCGGAGCTCGACATGCCTGATTTTGTAAAGAGGTATTCAACAGAACTAAGTTTCAGGTACAGGGTATCATTCCTGTAAAGAGTTACTTTGGCAGGGATTGCCTTAGTTCCCGTTCCTTTTATTGAAGCTCCTTCAATAACCAGGCCTCCCTCATAATTTACTCCCTTGTAAACATTCTCAAGTTTAAATTCCTTAGTGTATGTTTCAAAACGCGGGAAGGTGGCATTCTCCTTCTTCCTGATACTTATAGCCTGGTCGTTCAGCACTCCGCTTACAGGTGTTTTGAAGTAAACATTATGGGTCAGCCTGGCAGAATCGATTGTGAAATTATTTTTTGTGGTGTTGATTATGTAATTGTCCGATTCTGCAAATACTTCCTCCGGCCCATACCCTGCTTTTTCCCAGGTGATCTTACCTTTTGTGCCGCGAAACTGTTGAATTTCAGGATAATATATTCCAGTAACATTATATATTTCAGTACTGTCCTTCTGTGCGTAACAGGTGAGTGTTGCATTCTTTATTTCAATATAGAAGAGGGTATCATGTTTGAAATCAAGTTTGCAGTTTTTAACCTTCCACCGGAAAGTTGAAGTTTCAGACAGGATGTTATCCCTGATCATCAGGCTTGAGTTTCTCACAAACCTGTCGATATTATCGTTATTCAGCCTCGGATTGAATATAGTTTCGCTGAATCCGGTGAGCCAGGTAGTCAGGAAATCAGTGCCTGCATTCTTCCCGACAAAGGTATTTATTGCATCAATGAAATTATTGAAATGAGGAACCGGCCTCATTGCCCTGCCATGCATCTGGCTTGTGAGGTCAATGATTTTCAGCTTTATTTCATCACTGAAGGCTGTGCTGTCCCATTTGGTGAGGAATGAATTGAGATTTGCCTTTTGCGCATCATTCAGGTTGGGTCCCATTAAAGCAGTCATCTCTGTCCTGTACTTTGCCGGATCTCCCGAAAAAGGTGATTTGACCTGTGAACGGATAGTCCCGGGCAGGATCATGAGGACAATGATTCCAACAAATTTAATCCTGTTGATCATAACTATTTTTTTGGTACCCTGGCTTCCCTGATGGAAGGCTTAAGGTTTTTTATATCGCTTCAACAATAGCTGCAAAATCCTCTTTCTTCAGAGAAGCACCGCCGATGAGTCCCCCGTCAACATCGGGCTTGGAAAAAATTTCGCTGGCGTTAGAAGGCTTGCAGCTTCCTCCGTACAGGATAGTCATTTCTTCTGCGCACTGTTTTCCGTATTTCTCCTGAACGAGCCCGCGGATATAGTGATGCATTTCCTGTGCCTGTTCCGGGGATGCGGTAAGACCTGTTCCAATGGCCCATACTGGTTCATAGGCAATAACGATGTTCTCAATTTCAGTAGCCGACAAGGGGAAGAGCCCGTCAATGAGCTGACGTTTCACAACATCGAAATGTCTTGCTGATTCTCTCTCTTCCTTGACTTCGCCACAACAAAAGATCACCTTAAGACCACTGCTTATTGCAAGTGTTGTTTTTTTGTTGAGCAGGGCATCGTCCTCGTGGTAGTATGTCCTTCTCTCGGAATGTCCGATAATTACATATTTTGCTCCCGTACTTTTAATCATTCCTGCCGATATCTCACCAGTATATGCCCCTGAAGGTTCTGATGCGCAGTTCTGTGCCCCCAGGGCAACTTTACTGTTTTTCAGGATCTGTCCAACGCCATCGAGATGAATAAACGGGGTACAGAGTATAACTTCAGCTTTTGCTGCTGGTTTATCATTGAAATACTGATTTACAGATTTGGCAAAACTTAATCCTTCCTCGAGGTTCATATTCATCTTCCAGTTGCCGGCAACGATCATCTTTCTCATAATCCGAATGTTTAATTTGTTTTAATATTTAATATTTCTGATAATTCTTCTTTCCCGGGAAGGTTAGCCCACGACCATTTATGTAAGATTGTACCATTCTTAAGCAGGATGTAACCGGGGTTCGACCTGATCATGGTTTTTAATGTGGTTTCATCGACAAGTAGGAATTGCAGTCCATTACTGATGTTCCTGATCTCGTTGGTGGTGGAGGCAGTAAGTATATAGAAATCAACTGAATCACCTTTAATAGCCTGCCCGGTTTCAAATCCGGTCTTAAGCAACGCAGGGTCAGCTTCATCAATTTTTTTGGAGATCATAAGCATTACATAACCCGGATTGGACAATACCTCACCGGTGAGGTCCTCGTTTTCCAGGGATGTAAGCACAAAGTCATGTATGGGAGGTGTATATCCCCTGGAAACCAGCACTGATTTCTGATCAATGAATTTCCAGGAAGTGTCGTTGGCAGGATAGTTCTGAAGGTTGAATTCCTTTTGCTCCCCGTTCTTTTCATAAATGAAGGTAGTCTCATATTTATCTGTCGGCATCCCGGAAGGAACAATCATTTTATCAGGGATATGGGTTCCTGTTTTATAAGGCAGGAAATCAATTACAGGAAGGTACCTTAAATTGTAAAATATGAATACCAGGAAGAGAAGAGTTGTAATAGCTATCAGCGACCAACTTCTGACCGTGCCTGTTCTGACCGCGATGGTGTCCCTTTTCAGGAATAGCCATACCGCAGGGATTAACAGGATTATGTTCTTAAGCAACGTTTGGACGTTTGTCAGGTGAACAGCATCACCAAAGCACCCGCAATCTGAGACAGGATTCGTTAAGGCTATTACAAAGGTGAGGGCTGTAAAAAAAGTCATCAGAAGCATTACTGCTATAATACCCTGCTTAAACCTGATATTGAAGAGGACTGAGAAACCTGCAATGAATTCTATGGTGCACATGGTAATTGCCAGTACCATGCTGAGCTCACCGAGGAATCCCATGTGAAAAGCGCTGAAATAATCCTGGAGCTTATACGAGAAACCAGATGGATCGATAGCCTTAACAGTACCTGAAAAAAGAAATGTCAGTCCGACAATTATCCTGCTTAAATAGTTTATGATCTTCATATTTTACAGGAGCTTTTTCTTTGAGAGCACATCGATTATCATTCTGAATATTTTATCAGTAGGAAGTATCCCGCCATCTTCGCTGCCACAATTTATAATGCAAAGTCTTTCATCTGTTTCTGCTACCCTTAGGTACATCTCCCGCACTCTTTTCTGAAATGCCAGGGATTCTTCATGGATATCAGCTGAACCGTTGAGATAGTTCCTGTCTGCTCCGTCCCTGGATGCGAGAAGTTTCTTCTCAGTAAATGAGAACGGTACATCAAGAAAAATATTGAGATCAGGGATTGGAATTCCGAAGTGTCTGAATTCGAGATCCAGTATCCAGTTCATCAGGTTATCCTGGGCTTCGGGATCGTTAAGTTTTGCGCACTGGTAGGCAATATTGGAATATGTATACCTGTCAAGAAGCACCATATTGCCATTTTTAAGCCAGTTGCTTATCACCTCTGAAGCATCTTTCCTGTCGCCTGCGTAGAGCATTGCAACCAGCCAGGGGTCGACCTCATCGAGAGTTCCAAACTCACCCCTCAGGAACCTTGCTATAAGCTCACCGAAGAAGGGCTCCTCGGTTCTCGGGAAATGAAGATATTCACAGCTATAGCCTCTTCTGGAGAAATATTCCCTAAGCAGACGTATCTGTGTAGATTTGCCTGCTCCGTCAATTCCTTCAACAACAAAAAGCTTCATTCTCCATTTTTGGTTCAGATACAAATGTAATAAGCAGGGCTGAAAGTAGGAAATGATTGTATGATTATTAAAGGACATACTTTTAACACTGTCTGGCTGAAAGCCCGGTAATCTTTTTAATGCTAACCAGCATGTCGGGTATGTTATTGTATGCCAGTATTATATATACAAATGCTTTTCCGGATCAGTTGACATTTTAATGCAATTTAAATGGCCGGGATGGTATCATAAAAATTTGTATTTTCGGAAGTAAAATTATTTACTTGTTTTCAGGACCAAAATATATCAATGCAGGTGGAACGCTTATCGATCTCTCGATACCGCGGGTAATGGGAATTATCAATGTCACTCCAGACTCTTTTTATGAAGGGAGCAGGGTGGAAGGGGAGAAGGCGATAGTTGAAACAGCAGCTCAGATGATCGGGGAGGGTGCTGCATTTATTGATGTAGGCGGATTTTCCACGCGGCCTTATGCACCTGATGTCCCGCCAGAAGTGGAGAGCAAGCGTGTACTGGAGGCAGTTCGTTTTATAACCAGCCATTTACCGGGTGCTGTTGTATCTGTCGATACCTTCAGATCTGCAATTGCACAGAGAGCTGTATCCGATTGCGGGGCTAAAATAATAAACGATATCTCGGGAGGCGAAGCGGATAGTGAAATGTTTGGTATCATAAGCTCACTGAATGTACCTTATATAATAATGCACATGCAGGGTATGCCCGGCAATATGCAGGATAAACCTGTTTATGAGGATGTTGTTGCAGATATACTTAAATGGTTTGGCAAAAAGATCACAAAACTTCAGGAAGCAGGTGTAAAGGATATAATCCTCGACCCTGGTTTTGGCTTCGGAAAAACCATTGCCCATAACTTTGAAATACTTAACCGTCTGGATGATTTCTCAATTACCGGGTTACCTTTGTTAGCCGGCATTTCACGTAAATCAATGATCTGGAAAACCCTTGGTATAACACCTGGTGATGCACTAAACGGAACAACAGTGCTTAATACCCTGGCACTAACAAAGGGTGCGGATATCCTCAGGGTTCATGATGTTAAAGAAGCTGTTCAGGCGATCACGCTTGTGACCAGGCTGAGAAGTTCTGAACCGGTTAATATAAAGGTCTGAGAATGAAATTGAAACGACTATGATGCTGGTTCCCATAACAATACTTGATATTATCGACATCATCCTTGTCGCCTTTATCCTGTTCCAGCTTTACAGGATAATCAAGGGGACAGCTGCAATGAGCATTTTCATTGCAATCTTTCTTATCTATCTCTTCTGGCTTATTGTGAAAGCACTTAATATGGAACTTGTAAGTTCACTGCTTGGCCAGGTAATAGGAGTAGGAGTCATTGCACTTATTGTGGTTTTCCAGCAGGAAGTAAGAAGGTTTCTCCTGATACTGGGTAACAGGTATATTAAAAACACAAGGTTTTCATTTCAGAAATTTCTTAACGGTACTGATGATCATAATGCGGGACCTGCTATTGTTGAGGAGATTGTCAGGGCGGCAGAATCGATGTCGGCGAAACGAACAGGCGCTTTGATAGTTATCTGCCGGCAGAGCAGCCTCTCTTCTTATACTGATGAGGGACAGATATTAAAAGCCCAGATTAGTGCCAAACTTATTGAATCGGTATTTTTCAAGAATTCCCCTCTTCACGATGGGGCTGTCCTCATTGAAAATGGGCTCATCCTTGCAGCAAGATGCCCGCTCCCTGTCACTGATCAGCTCAACCTCCCGCCTAACCTCGGTATGCGTCACCGTGCAGGGATAGGAATGTCGGAACATACCGATGCCCTGGTTGTTATCGTTTCAGAGGAAACGGGAAGAATATCCGTCGCCGATTCCGGGCTACTTCGTGAAAATCTGAAACCCAACGAACTAAGGAATATCCTTCTTACAGAAAAGGTCTGGTGAACTCCGGAAAAAAGGCAAGAAGACCGAAGACTGAAGACCGAAGACCGAAGACCGAAGACCGAAGACCGAAGACTAGAGACCGGAGACGGAAGATTTAAGAACCAGCAACTGATACCCGGCCTATTCCCTGTGATTATTCTATTTTATAGAGGATCAGGCTTTCAGCGTCCTTAATATAAATCAGATTACCAGCAATAACCGGGAAAGAATAGACAGGTGTTTCAGTGACTTTATACCTGGCGATCTCAGCATATGATGCCGGATCTGGTTTAAAGACCACCAGGTTTCCTGTCTGGGGAAAGCCTATTATCACCTGTCCGCAGTCTGAAATGGTAGCAAAGTCGCTATGGGTAACGCCGTCAATCCAGGCTGTTTGTCCGTTCGCAGCATTAACACAATAAATCCTTCTTTGATCGCTGAAACCGTACAGGTAGCCATTTTTAAGTACCGGAGTGTTCCACTTGGCGCCGGCTTCTGTAGTACTCCATAATTCTCTGGTAGTGAACTTATCGCCTTCCTTTACCACCTCGATAGCTTTAATCCCTGTTCCCTGCCCGGTATAAAATATTTTGTTCCCGTCAATATATGGGCTGACGCAATTATAGAACCTCTGCTGTACAGGTGTGGGGATCTGCCACAGTAGCCTGCCATCAGAAAAATCCAATGCCATAAGGTTCTTTTCCGTCTGAACTATAATATGTTTCTTGCCTGAAATTGTCATCAGCGATGGAGAGGCATATGCCGGTCCGTCGCCCTGCCAGTTCCACTTTTCATTACCCGTCTTAAGGTCGAGGGCAAGTACGTTTCCGTTATCTTTTGTTCCTACATGGGCAATTACAACACCGTCAGCAATAAGAGGTGACATCCCGGTAAAAAACTGGGGTATCGAATTTGTAGGATTTTCGCGTCTCCAAAAAACTTTTCCACTGGTGGCATCCAGACATGATAATATACCTGATGTTCCGAAAGTTACAATCTTACCATCGGCAACTGCAGGTGTGCTCCTCGGTCCGGGGTGTGAACCGGCTGGTCCTGTTACCGGTGGTGCAGGGTATTTGTCTGTCCATATATCTTTTCCTGTTGCTGCATCGAGGCAGAGTATGACTTCATCGCCCTCCTGCCTGGTATGAAGGTATATCTTCTTTCCAACAAGTACTGGTGTAGCATCTCCTGTCCCTACCCTGACTTTCCACTGCTGGGTAAGGTTTGCAGGCCATGAAGCCGGTGCTTTGAACCCGGTGACTTTGCTGTCGCGGTTAATACCCCTGAACTGCGGCCAGTCCTGTGAACTTAGATTAGCTGTTACGAAAAGCAGTATCAGCATAATTCCGGGAATAAGGATGAGTTTTTTCATGATACCAGTTTTTAGTGTAATGTAAATTTACCTTATCCTGACATTTCCACAACCTTCAGTTTGCAAAAAAAATGTTAAAAAGAATCATAATCCAATGTTTTTGCAAAGCAAGGTTCTTTTATTAAGTTTGATCGTTTACAATTCTTAAGATGCAATCGAACTCGTCATTTACACGTGAGATACTAATTACCGGCGGTACCTCCGGACTCGGATACCAGCTTGTGAAACTATTTATTGCTGAAGGATTTCATGTAGTAACAACAGGAAGAAGGAGCAGCGCTTTTACAGGTTCTGAAAAAAATGTGTCATTTTACAGCGTTGATTTCAGCGATCTTGAAGCTACTGCGGCAACGTTCCGGAAAATAGCAGCTATCCACAGGTTTGGTATTATAATTAACAACGCAGGAGTCCTCTCTTTTTCAAAACCTGCAACAACCAGGAACGGACTGGAGTATACATTCCAGGTTAACTTTCTGTCGCATCTGCTTGCTAATGAGATAATTCTGCAGGCTACACCTGCCGATGGTGAATTGCTTATAGCTTCAGTGACATCACCGGTTTACAAGCTTGCCGGTCTCGGAAAGGAAAAAAGAGATGATTACAATGCACTTCGTGTTTATTCAGAGTCCAAACTTTACCTGGCACTGATGTCTGAATACCTTTCAGAATTATTTAATGACAGGAAAATTACATGTATAAGCTACGATCCAGGAGTTTTTGGTTCTGGGATATACCGTTCACATTCACTGATCTTTTCCTCATTGTACAGGATAGCTTCTCCATTTATGAGAAGACCATCCAAAGTGGCAGCAGGGCTTGTTAAAATAATCACAGGGGAAAACCTTTCCTGCAAGGTTATATATGATATCAAAGGAAGGGTTAAACCGATCCCTGATAACGATAAAGCGATCAGGGATGCCTTCTGGACTGACTGCCAGGAGATAATAAATCCATTTCTTGGAAATCTTATACAATAATAAAATTAAAGGGTGAAAAAGACTTTTTTGTATTTTAACACGTTGAATTTTATTAAATGAATCTGAGCAGAGAGTTAAAAATAATTATTTGAATAAATATGAAAAACTTAGTATTAAAAATTATGGTAATAGCTGGATTTCTTGGTTTCCTGGGTTGTAAAAAATCTTCCGATCCATCAACCTGGAGCGATAAACAGATAAATAAGTGGTTTGAAAAAGGAGAATGGCTTAACGGATGGAAGGTTACCCCTGATGTTTCAATTAACAGGAAAGCCTTTGCTGTTTCATATTTTCAGCATAAAGAGAGGTGGGATAAAGCCTTCAAATTCCTTAAAGAGAGCGATCTTCAGAATATGGAGCTTAAGAAGTACGAAATTGAGGGGACAGAACTTTTTGCCCCGATAAGTGAGTATATGTCGAAGAACGAAGAAACAGCGCGATATGAAGCACATAAGAAATATATTGACATTCAGTATGTTGTAAGTGGAAAGGAGCTGATTGGAATTGCACCCTCTTCGCAAGTCAAAGAAGTTCTTGAACCTTATAATGAAGAGAAAGATATAATGTTCATGACTGTCAACCAGATCAATAATTTCGAGGCATTACCTGACAGATTTTTTATCTTTTTCCCTGACGATATTCACCGTCCCGGGCTAAAGGACGGTGAAAATTCTCCTGTAAGAAAGGCTGTAGTAAAGGTCAAGGTCGACTAAGCATAAATTGCTGTCTGCCAGTTAAAGTACAGCCAGTATTTTCTTCACTTTTGAACATTTACTCTGTTAAAGGGTTATTCGATATATTGATAAGCATTGATGTTTACGCTATACGATCTTGGTGAGGGAGAAGAGGGGATTATTCTGAAGATCAAAGGGAGAGGCCATTTCCGGCACCGCCTTATGGAAATGGGATTTATTCCGGGGAAGAAAGTATCTGTTATACGCAAAGCACCTCTCAGGGACCCTGTTGAATATAAGCTGATGGATTATCATGTTTCACTCCGGAACAGTGAAGCTAAACTGATTGAAGTTGACCCGCATGGCACGGTTGCCGATCATAAATATTCATCAAACCCGGTATTCCAGGAGCCTGGTGAAAACCGATGGCTGAAAGAAAGCAGGCACCTCGTGGTTGCCCTTGCCGGCAATCCCAATTCGGGAAAGACAACACTTTTCAATGTTGCATCAGGATCAAGGGAAAAAGTTGCAAACTATGCCGGTGTGACTATTGATTCAAAAGAAGCTGAGTATAAGCAATCTGGCTATACTTTCTCACTTATCGACCTTCCGGGAACATATTCCCTGCAGAGTTATTCACCGGAGGAGATATATGTAAGGGATTTTATTTTCGAAAAGAAACCTGATATCATAATAAATGTCGTTGATGCTTCCAATCTTGAAAGAAACCTTTACCTGACAACACAACTCATCGACATGGGCGTCCAGGTCGTAATAGCACTGAACATGTATGATGAGCTTCTGAGAAAGGGCGATATCCTTGATCATAAAACACTTTCGGATTTGCTCGGCATACCCATTATTCCGACAATAAGCTCGAGGGGGAGAGGCTTGAAAAAGCTCTTTGACAAAGTAATTGAGACATACGAAAATAAAGAACCTTCAGTAAGGCACATCCATATAAACTACGGACCCGAGATCGAAAGTGCAATCTGTGCCCTGCAGTCAAAGATCAGGACCGGGGAGAACTGTTCATTGACAAATGTTATTGCGGCCCGGTATTTTGCACTTGAACTGCTTACTGATGTTAAGGATTTTTCGCTAAAGGCCGAAGAATGTGAAAACTGGGATGAGATAATGTCAGCAGCCCTGAAAGAGAATGACAGGCTGAATAAGCTCCTGGGAGTAGCTGCTGGTGAGGAGATTACTGATAAGCGATACGGGTTTATTGCCGGCGCTCTTAAGGAAACTTTTAAGATCAGCGGTAAGGAAAGGCTTGGAAAAACCCAGGTTATAGATAATTACCTGACCAATAAATATCTTGGAATACCATTGTTTATCCTTTTCCTGTGGGTTACCTTTTTTGCTACTTTTAAGTTAGGGGGATACCCAAAACAATGGATGGAGTCCGGTATCAGCCAGCTTTCAGACCTCTTGTCAGGAGCATTATCACCTGGTTTCATGAAAGATTTTCTTATCGACGGGCTGATAGGCGGAGTAGGAGGTGTAATTGTATTTCTCCCGAATATCATTATCCTGTTTCTGTTTATTTCATTCATGGAAGACACAGGCTATATGGCACGGGCAGTTTTCATTATGGATAAGCTGATGCACAACATAGGATTGCATGGCAAATCATTTATTCCCCTTTTCATGGGCTTCGGATGCAATGTACCGGCAATTATGGCAACAAGGATAATAGAGAGTCGCCGCGACCGCCTTATTACAATGCTGATTACTCCCTTCATGTCGTGCAGCGCTAGGCTGCCAGTATATATACTTTTCATCAGTGCATTTTTCCCTAAGAATCATGGCCTGATACTGCTGGTACTCTATCTTTTTGGAGCCCTGCTTGCAATTCTTTCGGCAATCTTACTTAAAAAGGTCTATTTTAAAACGGCTGATATTCCGTTTGTTATGGAACTTCCACCATACAGGATCCCGACAGCCAGAAGCATATTCAGGCATGTGTCATCACGAACAGGGCAATACCTGAGGAAAATTGGAGGTATTATTTTGATTGCATCGGTCATAGTCTGGTTTCTCAGCAATTTTCCGCGTCAGGAAAGTCATAATGAGGTTACAGGATCAGCTATGAACGCAGATAAGATTCAGTCAGGATCAATAATGGGACATATAGGTCATGCACTTGATCCTGTAATGCGGCCCCTGGGTTTTAACTGGAAACTGAGTGTTAGTATTTTATCTGGTATTGCAGCCAAGGAAGTTGTTGTCAGTACTCTTGGAATCCTTTACCAGGCCGATAACGGCGATGGGGGAAATACTCTTGTCGATAAACTTAAGGAAGCAGGTCCCGATGATAAAGATTCTCTAAATCCGCTTGTTGCTTTTTCATTTATGCTTTTTATTCTTACCTACTTCCCCTGTATAGGTGTGGTCTCCGCCATACGCAGGGAATCGGGAGGCTGGAAATGGGCGGTATTTGTTGTCATCTATACAACAGCGGTGGCCTGGCTGCTTTCCTTCACGGTTTACCAGGCAGGAAGCTTGCTGATCTGAAAATCGAGCTCGGAGCCGTCCATAATATCCTTATGAGTCAGTATGCTCCCTTTGAATTTTATTCCGTTTTTTTCAGCAGACCTGATATAAAAGCTCTCCTTTCCCAACCCGTGAGATTTAATTGTAAAAAAATTGTCCTCAGAAAGTTTTATGCTTATCTCATCAAAGGCCGGAGTTGTAAGTATATACTCTCCGGAAGCGGGACAGACAGGGTAAAAGCCGAGCATTGAAAATACCAGCCATGCTGACATCTGGCCAGCGTCCTCGTTACCACTCAGTCCCCCGGGACCGGTTCCGTACTCTTCTTCATTGATTTTATGTGTCCAGTATTGTGTTTTTGACGGGTCTCCAGCCATTGCAAATATAAATGGTGCCTGCTGGTCGGTTTCATTACCATGCCAGTAAAAGCCTCCATCGAATAACGTGTTAAGCTTAGCCATAAATTTTTTTCTGCCGCCCATGAGCTTCATTAGCCCCGGCACATCATGAGGTACATACCAGGTATACTGGAAGGGTGTACCCTCGCAGATGTAGCTTGCCTTTGTTTCCGGCTTGAACGGATCTATCCATGACCCGTCAGCATACCTTCCCCTGACATAACCTGTTTTCCTGTCAAAGACATTTTTGTAGTTCATCGATCTGTCCTTCAGAATATTATAGTCAACAGTTTTGCCCGACTTCAGTGCAACCTGTGAAAGAGCATAATCGTCGAGAGAATATTCAAGAGTACGTGATACCTGCTCTCTTCTGTGAAAAGCATCCCAGACGCTGTCTTCAAGCGGTATATAGCCAAACCTGATATAACTCTCCAGGGCCCGTCGTCCTTTGCCATCAACATATTCGTTCCTCGGTGGAGTGATGAAAGCATTCTGCCGCATATATCGATAAGCCTTATCAATATCGAAGTTGTCTATTCCTTTTACATAGGCATCTGCGATCATAGTGCTTGCATGGTCGCCGATCATGGCTGCTGTATAGCTTGCCCATGCCGGGAATATGGGCATCCACCCTCCCTGTTCTGCCTTAAGCACCAGCGACCTGACCATATCGAGTGTGCGCTCAGGTTCAAGAATGGTCATAAGAGGATGAAGAGCCCTGTAGGTATCCCACATCGAAAAGTCGTCGTAATAGTCGAATCCCTCTGCCCTGTGAATAGCTGCATCGTCGGCGAACCCCTGGTAGCGTCCGTCAGCATCGCTGGCAATCCTCGGAAGCTGGTAACAATGGTATAAGGCTGTATAGAATTTTATCCTGTCTTCCTCTGTACCTCCTTTAAGCATTATTTTTCCCAGGGTGGAGTTCCAGATATTCTCGGTTTCCTTCCTGACATTATCGAAATTATATTCCGGCAGATCGGCTATCAGGTTTCTCATTGCTTCATCAGAACCGTTAAAGGATGTTCCGATAAAGGCAGTTATGTTTTTTTCGTTACCGAAGGAAAGAACCATGTTCTGATCATTATTTTCATTATCTGCAACGGTAAATGGCTTGTCGAAAAGGATCACGAACCACCCGCTGAATCCGGCAGATTCTCCTCGACCCTGGTAAATCCTGTGCACGGGATTGGATCCTATGATAGCTTTGTTCCGGGCAATTATAAGTCCCTGTTTTTCATCGCTGTTTATCCTGAGGAAAACACAGCTCACTTTGTCTCCAGGATATGTAAACCGCATCACACCTGATCTGACAGCAGCTGTCAGTTCAGCTTCAATACCAAAGTCGTTCAGCATTACACTGTAATATGCCGGAGTTGAAACTTCCGTGCTGTGGCTGAAGGAAGAAACAGGTGACTTTTTTACTGTATCAGGCTGCGTGGTAGTGAATGGCATGATCGTCATGCTGCCATAGTCCTGCGTACAACTGCCGCTCATCCAGTGTGAGCCCCTGAATCCGGTAATATACCTGTCGTTGTAATAATATGGAGAGATGCACTTTATTTCGGTTGTTCGTGTTTCTGGAGTCCATTGTGTCATTCCAAATGGCCTTCCCACAGCCGGAAAAGTTTGTCCTTTTTCTTCTGAAACAGATTCACTGTGCCTTTTTGCGCTGATGGTTGCTGCCGGTGCCGTACCGATCATCGGGTCAACATATTTAATAGGATCCTGACCCTGGGAAGCAGAAGTAATCAATATGGTTAATAAGCACACCTTGAGTTTCATAGTAAAACAGGAGATTAGGTTAAGGTTAAATATAGATCATTTTAAGCATTGAAGAGGAGCATAAATAAGAATTTTGTAATATTGAATTGTAACCTAGATCAATACAGATGAAAAAGGTTATTATTCTATTAATGATCATTCTGACCGGCAATTCTTTAGGTATTTTTGCACAACAGGATTTTACCGAAAAGAAAGTGATAGTTAATAAATAAAAATCCCCTCACATTTAATTAATTCCAATTAAAATGAGGGGATTATTGCTGTACCCGTTATCTATTAATGGTTGTGCGGCATTTTATACTCGTGGTAGTAAATATTCAGCGCGAGATAGTCGATAACATGTTTGGCAAAATTCATGCTGTGCATTGAATCAACAAGTGTTCTGAGCACGTCCATGCCGGGTTGAATAAGTTCACTCAGGTTTGTTGTTGTACCATCGTCGAAAGTAATAAGAATATCCCTGTGGTGGCAGATAGTGCCGGTTGTGTCGCTTTCGTCTTCAATCTTAGCTGCGGCACTCTTCTGGAGGACTCCATCGAGGAAAACCTGAATAGAATCGATCCCGGTACTTTTGACAATATCCACATTCCCGACAGTCAGCATATAAGTCCTTTCGCCATTATGGTGGAACATGTCGCCAATATAGGTACGGGTTTCCCTGAGTAGTATTTCATTTTCATCTGACAGGGCGAAAGATGAAGTGGTGGTATCGCCTGATACTTTTGAGACCTCAATGTTGTATCCTTCACTGAAGGTGAACCTCGATGAGTAATCAATGCCTGCAAATCCTTTTGAATTTGCCAGCATATCGAGGGTTCCGATATCTGCTTTATCAACACTGAAACCGGCTTTAAGCTTATAATCAAATTTATTATACCAGCAGTAGTAGAAATGATAATCAGAAGCAGCAACCCTGAAATTATTGTTAACTGCAGAATCCTTGAAAATGTAGTAATACAGGTACCTTGGGTGGAGGACAAATTTTTGTGGCATATTGATGATCAGGCTGTCGCTGGCCCCGGTTTTGCTGAAGAACCTTCTCGGGCAAGGATACCACTGGTAGAGAACAGGATCAGGATTAAAGTCGTAGATGCCGGCGATCATATCAAGATCAATGCTGTCAGAGTATCCTGTTTCAGTTTTCGTAAACTCATCTGATACCGATAAGAGCTGGTATCCTTTTGATACAGATATCGCAGATGCTGCTGTGTTTATTTTAGCTATGCTACTCTCAACCGATTGCTTCAGTGATGTTCCGGAATCCATCTTGGAACAGCTGATCACAACCATTCCTATCGCCAATGAAATAACAAGAATTTTCCGTTTCATATTCGTATTCTTTTAGTTTACAACTCTCAATTCCTGGAAATTCAGATACAAAGTTAATAATTTAGATACTATTAGTAAACCCGATCCGAAGTTAAATATTGTACCGGGAGGTCAGCTTTCGATTGAAAATTCACCCTTGAAACTGCAGAAAACCATCTCTCCGTGCCTTATGGTTGAACTGCATTGGATTTTTTCATTGTCCTGGTCTTTCAGCTCAATTTCGAAATCTATCAGTGTGTTTTTCAGAGGATTGATGAATGAAAGATATTTAATGCTGGCAGCCCTGGTGAGCCTGATCTTCTTTTGAAGATGCCAGGATACAATTTCTTTAAGGATATTAATGGTTGCAACACCAGGAAGAATAGGATTCCCCGGGAAATGGCCGGCAAAAATTTCATGTTCTTTATTAATACTGATTGTCACTGTTATTTTATTAACACTATCAGCTTTGGTGCTTACTACTGAGTAAAGTTTGTCCCGGAATTTCTGTTCAGTTTTCATTTATTCTTACCAGATGAATTTTAAAATTCAGGTTATAATGAGAAACAATTATTGAATCAGGCTCTTCACCTGAGGCACTGAAAAATCTGATATTTAATTTGTTTGTTAACGCACCAGCGCTGATGATCTCATCAATTTTACCGGTCTTTTTGTTAACCTTAACATACATGGTTCCTGACTGCCCGGACGACTTTATTATCAGCTTGCCAGTATTTTTTTCTGTCATGTATTTTATCCGGCTATTCCCGGGGATATTATAAATCATGAGTGAAAAATCGTTTCCCAGGGCATTTAATAATGATTTTCGGTTTATCTGCTCCATGCAGTAATGAACAACGAAATCGTCTTTCTCAAAGAGTTCAAGGTCGAATATTTTTATTCCCATCTCTGTGATAAACAGGATTCTCCGGCTGTCATCGAGCTGTTTTACAAAAAGAAGTCCTGTAAAATTATTTTTTAATATATCTATTGAACTCTGAAAGAGATACCTGCCTGTATCGGCATTGAACCAGGTATACGAATCCGACCCGGGGCTGTTGACGTGGTCATTGTTCCTGTAATTGTTGAAAAGAGCCGTGGAACAGCTGCAAAGCAGGAGAAAAAGGAGGCTACTTAAAGCTAAATTTTTCAAGAGGTATGTCGGTATTCAGTTTTTTATTGATGAAGTCAATTTTAGTATAATCCTGTCCTGATTCAACCATCTTAAGTGCTGAAACGGTCAGGTCTTTCCTGTCGAACCAGATCTGGACTTCGTTAAGCATCTGCCTCATTTTATCTGACCTGGGAACCAGTTTTACGAAATAAGTTGAGGGGCCCTCAAAATATTCGGCAGCATAGTCTTTATCATTCCTGAGTATATCGCCCTGGATACATCCGCTGATGAACCTGTTCATCTCCTGAAACATTTTATTGGACTCGATGTCATATAATTTCTGGTTCTTATCGTCGCGGGTGAAGAGATGCCCGTTGCTGATAATGATAAGGTACCTGTATGGTTTTGTATATTCCCACCTGATATTGTTTTCCTTTCGGAAGAAGAATACACCCCTGGAGATTATTTTTTCAGCCAGCACGACAAGATTTTTTTCCTGGATAAAATCACATGAGATAGTTTGTGTCGACTTCGACATTTCTTCCAGCTTTGTCTTGAATCCATCGATATCACTCATAGGACTTAGCTGTTCCTGAGCCTGCAGGATCTCTGCTGACATAAGCAGGCAGATAATTAAAGAATATAATTTCATGTTACCCATATGCTTCAATTCCAAGATGTTTGTCGAGCCGTTCAAAAGTGAAATCATTTCTCCTGGCATACCTGATGAATTCTTCAAGGATCTTTTCAATCCTGCTGTTCGTATCGTGAAAAAGAACTATATCACCAGGCTTAATTCCTGTTGTGACCCTTCGCAGCAATTTATTCTCATCATAAATAACTGTATCCCTCGACCTGAGGCTCCAGCCTATAGCAAGATAGTTCTTTCTCCTGATCGCCATGGCGAGTGACGGGTTTGTAACTCCGTAGGGAGGACGGAATAACCTGATCTTCTTATGTATACATCTTTCAATTATCTCTTCAGTCTCCTGCAATTCAAGGAGCATCTTCTTCCGGCTGAAAAAATCGAAAAAGAAATGGTGGGAATAGCTGTGACTTCCGATAATATGGCCTTCCCTGTCAATCCGCTTTATCAGTTCACTATTTTCCGATGCTTTCCTGCCGATACAGAAGAATGCGGCACTTATCTTTTCCCTTGCCAGAATCTCAAGTACAGCAGGCGTGATAATCTTATCAGGACCATCGTCGAAAGTCAGTGCCAGTGACCTTTTGGTGCTGTCGCCTGAATTCAGAGTTTTAAAGTAAAATCCCGATCTGATATCTGCTGATCCCCATGACATAACTACGATGAATGCAATAATAATGCCAGCATAAAAAAGAAATGATATGCTGAAAAAGAAATCGGCTGCTATCAGAATTAGTATGACAGAGGCGAAAACAAAAACTATTTTCTTGTATTTCAGCATGATGTTACCACAATAGCTGAATGATTGATATTCCTCAGATGGTTATAGATGAGTATCTTATTTATTGCCCCTGTCACAGAACCCTTAAGGCTTAAGATGCCAGGTACACGCTGGCCCCTGATAATTCCTGCAGCAAGTGCCATAGCGAATGAGACTGAAGTGTCGTACTCCCCGCAGAGATGCTTATAATATGCCGATGGGATATCTTTGAAAATGCTTTTATTGAGATTTTCATAAATTTCATCACCCCCGGCATCACCGTTTAATCCCAATAATACCAGATCGGGTTTGATGAAGGTTTCATCATCACCAGCCAGGATTTTCGAAAGTTTGCTTTCAACCTCCTCAATTCCTGCCGGGTTAAAGAATGTATTTACCGATCTGATACAGGCTGTTGTTTTTTCGTTTTTATTTCGTGAAAGTATAAAGAATGCTGTGCCTTCCCCGCCAATAGTTCCATTACCTGTATAATTCTTCAGTGACAGGTTGTCGACAGGTTCTTTTTTCCAGAATCCAAGCCTGTCGGTGATTGCAAACAACTCAGGAGTCATTTCATCAAGGCCGCCAACGAGAATGTTATCTGCTTCTCCTTCACCGAGTAACATCAGGGCATCGGTAAGAGCACTTTCAAATGAGAAGCCCCGGTGAACATAAGTATTATTATAATTATTGCACTTCAAAATGAGAGCTATTGAGGCTCCTACAGTATTATGCGTTGACTGGATGAATGGTGTCGGATTCAGAAGTTGTTCATTATTATTATAAATAGAAGCAAGGAACCTGGTGGTATCTTCTATGCAACCCAGGCCGGTTCCTGTGATTATGGCGTCAGGATTTTTGATACCGGCATTCCTGAGGCATTTCATTGCGGAACATACCCCCATCTTTATTATCCTGCTCATCCTCCTGGCGGCCATTGGATCAATGAATTCAGAGTACTGTGGTTCGATGCACCTGAGAGAACGGATACCTGTGTAACTCACAGGAACATCAGGAAACCTTTCTTCTGTGAAGGTATTTTGTGGTGAAATTACGCTTTGTCCGTTTATAAATGCCTTCATATCAGCACTTTGAAAAGATAAGACTTGTGTTATTACCGCCGAAACCGAATGAGTTTGACAGTACGTTTGTTATTGGTATGCCTGTTTTCAGCACTGATACAGGTTCAGATTCCAGTTCAGTCATTTTATTGCCGAAACGCAGGTTTGGCCAGATACACTGGTTTTCAATAGCCATCAGGCTGAAAACAGCTTCTACTGCCCCTGCAGCTCCGAGGGTATGTCCGGTGAAAGCTTTTGTAGAACTATAGGGAGGTACTTTTCCGGCAAATAACCTTTCAACGGCTTTACCTTCCGAAAGGTCATTGTTTTTTGTCCCGGTCCCATGGGCATTTATGTAATCAATATCACCGGCAGAAAATCGCGCCTTCTCCAAAGCTTTGCTCATCGAAAGAAATGCCCCGTTGCCTTCAGGCGATGAAGCAGTCTGGTGGAAGGCATCACAGGCATTTCCATAACCGATGACCTCTCCACGGGTTTTCCTGCCTGTCATCTTCACTACTCTTTCTGCTTCAAGTACAAGGAAGGCTGATCCTTCACCAAGAGTCAGGCCATTTCGCTCATTATCAAAAGGTTTACAACCGTTTTTATCAAGGATAAGGAGGCTGTTAAAGCCGTTTATTGTAAAGAGGGTCAGTGCATCAACTCCACCGGCAAGAACCCTGTCAACAATTCCGTTCTCAATCAGCCTTGCTCCCAGTAAGATGGCGTTGGCTGATGAGGAGCATGCTGTGGATATTGTTGTAATATAATCACTTATGCCGAATGTGCGGGCAATTTTTTCCGTACTGTCGCCCATATCGTGCGTTACGACATCCTTTAGTCTTCCATGGGAATTATCCTTCATGAATTTCCTGAAGAATTTTTCCGTTCTGTCCATTCCACCCACGGTAGAAGCTGATACCAGCCCGGTACTGGATTCTGAGATATTTTCAATGCCCGCGTCATCGAGTGCTTCCCTGGCAGCAATCAGTCCCAGTAATGTTGTCCTGGAATATGCCGAACCGGGTTTCAGCATTGCCATTTCCCTGAGTTCGTCGTTTGTAGCCCTTACCTCAGCAACAGGGAGTTGATCTCTGTAGAAAGAATCGAGCCCGGTCATTTTACCAATACCGCTTACCTGTGAGAGGAGGGATGCGGCATTCTCCTTATAATTTAAACCTATCGAGGAAATGATGCCGGCACCGGTTATGAGCACTCTTTCTGACACCTGGTGAACTTTATTTTTTATCGTGAGGGTAATTATTATCCTTTATTATTATTCCTGATAAATTCCGCCATCGATCTGACAGAATGTAAAACTATTTTACCTTCTTCAGCTGTTTTAATTTTCAGCCCGTACTTTTTTTCAAGAAGCACTGTAAGCTCAAGGGCGTCTATCGAATCAAGCCCAAGACCATCAACAAATAATGGGGCATTTTCATCAATTTCTTCAGGTTTCATTTCTGAAAGATTCAATGCAGTAATTATTTCATCCTTAAGTTTTTGTACAAGCTGTTCCATATATTATTTACTGTTATAAATTTTCTGCAGTGCGGAAGGCTCAAAATTAGCAATTCCGGTTTCAGTTGACCCGCTTTTCTCTATTAAAAAAAGCACTGATTCAAAATTATTTCCATTTATCTCAACCCATCCTGTAATACAAGATTCGATACAGCCCCTGTCGAAAAGGGTTGATACATAATTATATAGCAGAAGAGGATTAAAATTCTCAGAGACCAGGAAATTTCCTTCTCCCGTTATCCGGTGTCTTATGCATATCTCACCAATAACCACATTTGGAAGAGTATATACAAACACTGCCGGACTGGGGAAGTAATTGCCCCTCATGGAAATGGACCTCTGGTGGTTCCTGTCGGTATCCAGTGATGACGAAGAGTTCATTAAGATCACACCGGTCTCTTCTCCTTTATACCTCGTTGTGAGCCCGCTGTCGCCGATTAATAATTCTGCTGCAAGGAACCCCAGCTTTCCCAGGTTATCCATCTTATGGAATTTAGTGTAGTTGATCTGGAAGTGCCTGTAACAATGCGTTGCAAAACCGGCAAAATCAGGACCATCATATTCAAGGATGACCTTATCGCCGAGGATGATCTTGTTTCCACGGATAATACAAACTTTTGATATGGTGCAAGCCTGTCTCATATCCTGTAAAATAATGCAGCAGCATTGCAACCCCCGAAACCGGAGGCAATCTTAAGGCAGCTGCCAATATCTTTTCCCAATACTTTATCAATAACGTTTATCGGATTTGTTACCCCTGGTTCCTTAAAGCCTGCAGTCCTGAAAAGTATATTATTCTTTAATGAATGAACACCCATTACCGACTCAATAATGCCTGCAGCACCGAGAGTATGTCCCCAGTATCCCTTAAAGCTGTTAACCGGAACATCCTGCAAACCTGCCCTGGTTATTGCGACCGATTCCATTTCGTCGTTATATAGAGTGGCAGTGCCATGGGCAGATATATAATCAACAGGTCTCACTGAATGTTTTAAAACCCGGCTTATTGCCAGGAAAAGACCTTCACCGGTTCGTGATGGTCCTGAAATATGATTTGCATCGTTGGTCGAAAACCCCGGACCGACGACAATTTTGTTATTTCCGCAGAGGGTGGAGTCACTGGTAAGTATGATTGTTCCTGAGCCCTCGCCCAAAGACAATCCATCCCTTGTTTTGTCGAAGGGACGGCAGGGTCCGTTGCTGAGCGATTTAAAGGAATTGAACCCCGAAAGAACGAATTCCGAAATTATGTCTGTCCCGTTAATAATTGCATGGTCATACAGACCCGACTCAATAAACCTGACAGCAGTAATAATTGCCTGAACCCCTGATATACAGGCATCTGAAACAATTACAGGTTTGTTCACCAGGCCGAAATAGTCCTTAAGCAGCCTGGCAGTGTTCCACAAGAATAGCCTGTCGTCGACAGGATTTTCGCGAAGCAGGTCAATATTACCCTTTGTTGTTGACAGGATAAATAATGTCCGCTGGTTTTTGAGATAATCATCTATACCTGAAAGCGCATTGCGGAGGGAAAGTATTGCCAGCTTTTCAAAACGGGTGAACTTTGACGGATCGTTTTCATCAGAGAATCTTTCATCAAGAACCCGGTTGCTTATTATTGATGCATAAAATGGTTCCGGAGCCAGGGTCTCATCAGTGATAAGGCGAATCCCGGTTTTACCATCAATCATTGATCTGGCATTTTCGCCTGTGGTAAAACCAAGCGGGGTAATAATATTATCAGCAACCAGGTAAACGTTCCTCACTAATACATCTATTTTAAGATATCTGACATGAGCCCGTGTTTTTTCTTCCAGTCAACGAAAAATACAGGCATTGACAGCAGCAGTTCATAATTAAGGTTCAGAAATACCTGTATACTCGAGCCTGTTGCTGTAATTTCATTTGTCCGTTCATTATAAATAGTATAGGAATAGATGATCTTGGCAGATTCCGAGTCGATGAATTTTGTCTCTACAATTGCTGTATCGCCATAGAACAGGGGCCTTTTGTAATCGCAATCTATTTTGACTATCGGTATAAGGTACCCTCTTTTATGGAAGTCGAGGTAACTGATATTGAACCTGTTTCCGAAGTCCTCCCTGCCATCTTCAAAGTAACGGATATACTGGCCATGCCATACCACACCCATCGAATCAACATCGCTAAAACGGACTCTGACAGCAGTCCTGGTAATTAATTCCATGCTCACCTTAATTTCCTTTTATCACTGCTTATGACAGGAAAACAGCAATTGCCCCATGAAGAATGACAAAGAAGCAAAGAGCAATTCCCAGGTACTTATGTGTCTTGTATGAAACCTTAATAACTTTCAAACCGCCGAGCACCTGAACAGCCACGAGTAAAAAATTAATTATTCCCAGAGGAAGGATAAGTTCGTACATAGGTTCTTAATTTTGAATGTGAGACAAAAATACAAAATTGATCCACAATATCTCCCGGAATTCATGTATAAGTATGTCGGGTGGTGAAATTCATGTTATCTTCTGTCAATGAGCTTAATAGGTTTCCTGCTCATGCTGGGATACTGAATTTTATTTATGTAGTCAGGAGAATCAAAGGATACTGCAGGCGCAACCCTGAGCTTCGCCCTGAAATGGTCCTTAATGATCTTTTCAAACGCCTCGGTGTGATTTTCTGAGCCGATCCTTATAAGTATCTCATCAGTGCCTATGGTATTTGTATATAACTCCACCACGTAGTTCCTTACACCGTCAATATTCTCAAGAATGTCATAAAGAGCTGGAGGATAAAGTGTTGTGCCTTTGTATTTTATCATCTGGTTTTTACGCCCAATCACTGGGCCCACCCTCATTGTTTTTCTTCCGCATTTACATGGTTCATAATGGCCATGGCAGATATCACCTGTCTTAAAGCGGAGTAACGGCATGCCCTCCACCCCAAGGGTTGAAACGGTCAGTTCCCCTGCTTCGCCGGCTGGAACCGGGTTGTCGTTGTCATCAAGGAATTCAACGATAAGCAGTTCCGGATGATGGTGCCCTCCGACTCCGTGACTGCATTCTGTGAATGAAGCAGCCATTTCTGTTGATGCATAAGTTGAATAGAGCTTCATTTCCGGCCATTTCTCATTTATCTTTCTACCAAGGGTATTAAATGAAAAATCGGTATTTCTCAGCGAATCACCGATGCAGACAGCCTTATTTACACTCGAGCTATGGTAGTCGATCCCTTTTTTTTCGGCATAATCAACTATTGTCAGGAGAAATGAGGGTACTGTAATTAGAGCAGTAGGTGAAAACCGGTTTATCGTATCCCACTGAAGTTCCGGGATCCCGTTACCAACCCTTATCATTGCTGATTTCAACCTGCGGGAGCCCAGGAAATATGCCATTCCTGCCATAAAACGACGATCTATTGTTGTCATGAGCTGAAAGATCTCGTTTTTTGTACAGTCGGCACATCTGAAGCCAAGGTATTCATTATATGCCAGCCTCCTGAGGTCATTCTCAGTCATGGCATATGTTACAGGATCACCTGAAGTGCCTGAAGTTGTAAGGTAATCAATTATCTTATCGCGGCTGACACAGGTAAAATCTGCAGCCCTGGTCTGAAGATCGGCTTTCCTTGTAGGAGGAATAGTAACAAGGTCGCTTACATTCTTTATTTTTTCAGGATTGATTCCATGTGTCCTGAAATGACTTTTATAAAAAGCAGAGTTTTTTCCAAGGTATTGAATGAGATCCTTCAGAGCTTTATTCTGATATGATTTTATTTCTGCAGCACTAAGGCTTTCAATTTCCTTTTTTGGCATTTCCGGATTTATTAAGTGATTTTTCCAACAAGTTCATCAGGTCATCCCGTTTATTTTTCCCGGGTACCTGCATTGCCAGCGCCAGTTTATAATAATTACCGGCTTTCGTGTAATCCTTCATCACTGCGAAATAGTCAGCAAGATGCGAATATGTGGCATATAAAAGCGGATTTGATGAAATATATGCATTCTCAAACCCCTGCGACAGATCCTTCTTATTGCGTGAGTCAGTGATCAACTCGTCAGTCATCCCCAGGTACCTCATGTAATCTGTAAAACCTTCTGAACTGAGGAATGGATCGGACGGTATTGTAAGTTCAGCAGTGTATATTTCCTTATCGTGGCTGATATCCGCAGGTGAAAGTGAGAATATCCTGCCGAGGTCGTATGCAACGAATTTACCCAGCTGGTAAGGAGAAGTTGATACCCAGACAAGTTTCAGGGATGGCTTAAACACAACTGAGTGGTGTGCAATAAGCTGGTTTATTGCAAGCGGATTACCCATCCCCAGATCTGCATTCTCCTTGCCCATCCTGTTCCTGAGGATTGATACTGCATCATTTACATCAACCACGCTGTCGATACTTAAAAGCTCATTTACCCTGTCAAACCTGTATTTACTGTCGGAGCCGGCGATGTTTTCAATATTGCTTTTATCGTTCCTGAAGGCATCGCCCTGGAAATGATTCGCACAGACGATCTGATTTCCGGCAGGGTATACAATATCCTGCTTCTGAGGAGACTTTTCAATAATTGCCGATTTCCCGTCAGCTGCCGATCCTATGAGAAAAGATTCGGAGACAAACATTTTCCGTTTTCCAGCAATTTCATATGCTTCATTAATATTTGAGGCATATTGAAGAATTTCCCTGGCAACAATTGAAACGGGGGTGGCAGCCTGTCCCGGTACTGAAGATTTTGCAGCATTAATTGTCACTGTAAGTCCTTTTTCATTCATCCCGGATACAACACCGGTCATGTCGGCCCAGGTAATCATCATGAATTTGTAGCCTTGTGTCGGGTTAACAAAGCAAACGATCTTGTTTTCAGCGAATTTCCTTCCGGCATAGAAATCAAAATTGCGACCGATTATAAGAGTGGAGTCGGCACTTTTCCCATCCCATACTGAAAAGGATGTACACCCAACCATATTCAGTCCCTGCAGAGCGTGACCAATATCGTGAGCTGCGTGATAATTAAGCTGGCGCTGGTATCCTGAGCCGATGAAATTAAACTCGGGAGAACATGCAAATGAGGTTCCGTATATCTCAAGTTTGTATTCATCAGGAATGTTTTTGTCTAGGTTGCGGTTGAACCAGGCAAGGAAATATTTAAGAAACCTGAGATACTTTTCAGAAGGCACGAGTTCACGTATCTGACTGAAAAATGCCGATTCCTGGTAAGCCAGCAATTCATTTGTAAGTTTTCCGAATGCGACACCTCGTTCAAAGGGATCTCCTTCAAGATACATTTCCCAGAGACCGCTTTCGCTCTTTCTTAGCCAGTTATTACCTAATGTATATGCGTTTTCTCCGGTTTTTACCCGTTCCGTCTCCAGGGCTGATCTGTCAGTAACCTGAGGTGGATGATCGATTGCAACCAACAGGAACCAGGTAATAAAAAATATTAAAAGTGAAGCAAGTGTGATCAGGGACCATTTCAAAATCCTTCGGACCAGTCTCATGTTCAGGAATTTATTATTTTGTCTATAAGATATTTAGTTCCAAGAAGTTCGGAGCATGTCAGAACTGAGCATATTGTAACACCAACGACTCCATGGATATTAATATTCTGCCCGGTATGGAGCAGATTGGGGATGCTGGTACGCGGTGTCACCATGGTTCTCAGAGGTTCATTAAAATCCTTCTGCTGACCATAAATAGAACCTGTCGGAGTACCAATATAATCGCGGTACGTCAGAGGTGTCGAGGTATAATATCCCTTAATGTCGTTCCTTATGCCTGGAAAATCCAATTCAACAAGGTTGAGAAGTTTCTCAGCTTTTATTTTCTTGAACTCCCTGTATTCATCGCCTCTATGCTCAACATAAGTATCTTTCCATTTAGATACGTCGTCCCATCTCATATAGGTATTGACAATTATTGAACGTGTATATTCCTCATCTTCCTCTTCAGGAGAAAAATGCATCATATAGCCATATGGCCAGTCTTTGTCAGTGTAACTATATGCATTCCAGATATTTTTGGCTTTAAAGACATAGTAATTATTGTTAATATACTTTGCTCTTTTCTCTTTCATCGACAGGTACAAAGTAAATACTCCGCAAGTCTCTGCGATGCTCTGGATCCTGTTCCTGTAGGCTGGCCGGAGAGGAGCGTTTGGTGCAATTTTTAATAGTGTCGCCGGATGAATATTGGAAATAAATGTCTTTGCCTCAATTACTTCTGAGTCATTGACTTTTACTGCATTGAGTTTTCCTGCTTCGAAGATCAAATCTGTTACCTCTGCTTTTCTCAGAATAGTACCTCCGTTTGCCTTAATGTATTCTTCAAGAATGTCGCTGATCTGAGATCCTCCTCCAATAAACCGGTATGCACTGTTTATGAATGATGAATGAATTGTCAGCGGAACATACAGTGGTGTCTTGTCTTTTACTCCCGCATACAATGGTGAAAGACCGGTCAGTACATTTTTCAGATTCTCGTTATTTGTCAGATTTTCGAGGTAGTTTCCGATACCTGTACTGAAATAATCAAAATATGAGGTTTGTCTTGTATCGCTATCGCTGAAATTACTGAGAGCTAAAGAGTTGGATAATTCCATTAGCTTGGAAGTATACTTGATTATAGCATCACGTTCGCCTGGAAAGTAGGAGATCATTGTATCCCTGAACCTCTCATAACCCATCGCGAATTTATACTCTGAGTCGTCATACCGGATAACATCATATCCGCTTTCATCCATTCTCTTAAGCTTCAGCCTGCTGGTGAGCTTAAAATACCTGAATAGTTCTGCAAGGATCTGACCTTCATCCATGCTTCCTATATAATGCATGCCTGTATCAAATACAGAGCCCTTACGGCTGAAGGTCTGCAGGCAGCCACCCAACTGGTTGTTTTTTTCGAGTATACAAACATTATATCCTTCAAGGCTAAGAATGTAGCCGCACTGAAGACCACCCAGTCCGCTGCCGATAATTACCACATCATATTTCATCGGCGATATTACTTTTTAAAGGATTATGCATTCCTGATTTTATTAATTAATTTGCTCATATCGGTGATCTCTCCTGATGTCATGACGGCGCTGATTGTTACACCCAGGATACCGTGCATATTTGTATTCTGACCTGTCAGGTACAAATTGGGTATTTTAGTCCTTGGAAGAATTATTGATTCCATAGGGTTATTAAAATCCTTAAGTAGTCCGAAAGCTGAGCCGGCCCTGGTACCTGTATAATCGCGCCATGTAAGAGGAGTCGATGAAAAATATGCATCGACACAACTCCTGATACCGGGGAACTCTTTCTCGACAGCATCGAGCAGCTTCTCGCACTTCTCTTTTTTGAATTGCAGGTAATCATCACCACGGTCTCCGGTTGTGGTATTGTTCCATTTTTCCAATTCCCCGAACTTCATATATGTAAGCACTGAGGCACTCTGAGCATAAGTTGTTGACCTGGAGGAGGCAGTGGACATCAGTACGTAAGACTGCGGCCATTTTTGTTCATCATATTTGCCGGCTATCCAGACATCATCCTGGTTGTAATGGTAGAAATTATAATTAAGGTATGGGAATGAATCTTTCTTAAAGACAAGGTACATAGTGAACATCCCGATAGTGTCTTCAAGGCTTTTAATCCTTAATTCGAACGCACCTGAAATTTTACCATCGATCATAGATAGAAGCTGATCGGGGTGGGTTCCTGAAATGAAGTGCCCCGCCTCAATCTCTTCGCCGTCCCCAAGTACTACCGACCTTATTATTCCATTAGCTGTTTTGAGCTTGACTGCCTTTGCATTATTTCTTATTGTTCCTCCGTTTGCTTTAATATTGTCAGCAAGAATTTTTATAAGCATATGACTGCCATCGACAACCCTCCAGGCACTTTCAATAAACGAATTATTAATAAGTGCATGGAACAAGAGCGGGGTCTTGCTTTCATGACCGGCATACATCAGGTTGTTCCCTGCTAAAACATTCCTGAGCCTGGGATCTTTAATTTCTGATTTAATATACCCGGCAGCCCCTATGCCAAGTGAGCTGCATTGTATAATATTGAATGGTTTATCGGAGAGATTATACAGGGATATAGAGGAACATATATTTTGTATTGTCTCGAGGTAGGAGGTAAGCCCTTTCTTTTCTTCGGGGAAATATTTCAGCAGTTTATCCCTGAAGTTTTCGTGGCCGATTGCCATTGGAAAACGACCAGAGGGGAGATCTATAATATCAAAACCATCCTCATCAAGCCTTCTCAGGTTGAGTTTGTCATATAGACCGAAATACCGGAAGTACTGGTTAAGTATCTGTCCGTCATCGAGGCTTTCTGTATAGTTCAGGCCGGTATTGAACGTGCAGCCTTTCCTGCCAAATGTCTGAAGCGAGCCTCCCAGTTTATTATTTTTCTCGAGGAGGCAGACATTATAACCTTCCCTGCTCAGGATGTTGCCGCAAAGAAGTCCTCCCAGACCGCTTCCAATTATTATAATGTCATACTTCATTTTTTACTTACCCTGCATTTTTTAAAGAGGGTAAAGTTAAGAAAAAAGGCATATTCAAATCTGCCGGATTTGCCAAAAATACCACCGGAAGGTCACCTTCTTTTATCAATATGCCCGGAACGATTCAGGTTGTTATATTAATAATAACTGTTAATTTTGAGCAAATTATGTTGATGATGTACAGGGAAGCTGACTTTGAGGATATACGTCCATACCACGACCATGAGATCAATGCCGCATTGAAGAGGATCATTGAAAATCCTTATATTGACAGGATCATGGAATTCCTTTTCCCGGGTCAGGATCATCAGCAGATCAAGGAAAAGCTGGCATCGATAAATACTGCAAACGATTTCCAGCGTTATTTTATGTACCCGGTGGTGAAATCCATTATAAAGAATACATCTGATGGTCTGACCTTTGAGGGTTCTGAATATCTCACACCAGGTACTCCCTATCTGTTTGTGGCAAATCATCGTGATATTGTTCTTGATTCAGCTTTTATGCAAGTCTTTCTGGTCGATAATGGTCATGAGACTTCAGAAATCACCTTCGGCAGCAACCTGATGATGAACCAGTTTGTTATAGATTTCGGAAAAGTAAACAAGATGTTCAGGGTAGAGAGGGGAGGGAACAAGGCGGAACTAATTGCCAACTCGAAGAAACTTTCTGCCTATATAAGACATACAATAACCAGAAAGAAAGTATCAGTATGGATAGCTCAGCGACCCGGAAGAACCAAGAACGGAAATGATAAAACAGAGGCGGGATTGCTGAAGATGTTCAATATGAGCGGAACACACGATTTCATTGGATCATTCTATGAAATGAACATTGTTCCCCTGGTCATCTCATACGAATATGAACCCTGCTGTGCTTTTAAAATAAAGGAAATGCTGGCTACAAGGCAGACAGGTTCTTACCGGAAAAAGCCTGATGAAGACATTACAAGTATTATTACAGGAATAACCCAGCCTAAAGGAAGGATTCACATGGCTGTTGCAAAGCCAGCTAATATGTACCTTGAAACTATCAATGAGAAGGAGACCCTCAATAATAAGCTTAACCGGCTGGCAGAACTTATGGATGAGCAGTTTTACAGCAGCTATAAACTCTGGCCTGGTAATTATATTGCGTTCGATATGCTCAGTAATTCAGATAGTTACAGCTCTTGCTATACAAATGATGACAGGGAAAGATTTCTTAAATATATGGAGACTGAAACCAGTGGAATTGAAGGTGACCGTAAGAGTATCGAGGAAATGTTCCTTCAGATCTATGCAAATCCCATAAAAAATTTAAACCGTTCCAGGTAATCCCCGGAACGGTTTTGTTATTCAAATATTTCACATAAGTAAAGCTTAACTACTTTTGCTTAGTTAGAAATACTGCAAGCTCCCTCCCAAACTTGGCATATGATTCACCGACCCTTACACCAGTATCAGGATTATATCCTTTTGCTGCCATACCGGTAGCTCTTAGAACCGCAACCTCCTTCCCAGATTCAATTTCTTTGATTGTAACAATAGCATCTACCTCAGCAGGTTTCATCCCTACGCCTGTAAAAGCCCCTAGTTCAAGGAAAACAGTGTGGATATTTATCTCATATTGGGCGCCAGAAATTGACCTGAATGCACTTATTTTTGCCTTCTCGCCATATTTATTAAATAATTCCTCAAACTTTGGTTCATAACGACTTTCCCTGTCACCTTTCCAGGAAGCAAGCCATTTTTCACCTTTACCGGCTTCTACTTTATTGTATTCATCAACCTTTTTGGAGATATAGTCCTCTTCTTTGTCAAACTTACCTACTGCCATCCCACTATAATCATAGGTGGCCAGCATCTTCTGGCCCTTAACGACTGCGGCAGAGCCTTTTATTACGGTTATCTTCTGGGCATTTAAAATCAATCCGGATCCTAAAATCGGGATCAATAACATTAACAGTAGTTTTTTCATATGCAGAATAATTTAAAATATTGTCGAAATTAATAAACAAAGAACATAATCCAAATATTTGTTTGCTAATATATCAGCACAAACTAACTTTGCAATTATAAATCCTCATTTACCATATAACCGTCAGTTGCCTCTGAAATCAGGAAAATTCGCACCAGAGTTTATTACACTGGTTATGTTGATTATACAGTCTTGTTCTGTTATTATTTCAGGACAGACAGTAGTTAAAGGAAGGATCACAGATGCCGGCACTTTCGAGCCTGTAGCATACGCAAATGTTATATTTAAAAGTACAGCAATCGGGGTAAAGAGTGATTTTGACGGGTATTATACTCTATCCGGGACTACCTCCAGTGATTCCATTATTGTATCATTTATTGGTTATGAAACAAAATCCCTGGCCATAAAGCCAGGAGCATTGCAACTCATGGATATTGTTCTTAAACCTGCCGTATACCAGCTTAATGAGGTTAAAATCACTCCCGGCGAGAATCCTGCCCATATTATCCTGAGGAAAGTCTGGGATAACTACGGGAAAAACGGAATTGAAAGGTTATCATCATATCAGTATGAAAACTATTCCCGGTCAACCATTTACTTCAGGAGATTCGGAAACAATGATGCTGACAATGCCCGGTCAGGCCTTTATGCAAAGGAGTTTGAGAAATATTCTGTCAATACCGGGGAGGATGGGATACCTGCATTACCTTCGTTTATAACTGAAACAGTTACCGACAATTACTACCTTAAATCACCACCCCGCCACTATACATATATTAAATCCACCACATCCGATGGACTGGCCTTTACCAATACGGATCTTGTCGCCCAACTTGTTACTAAGCAGGAAAACTTTTACTTCCCCGATAATACTGTTACAATTATTTATAAGGATTTTATTTCGCCCCTCTCGAGGTTCGGGCTTTATTATTATAAGTATTATATAACCGATACATTATATCTTGAAAATAAATATTACTGCTATGAGATAAGGGTTGTTCCAAAAAGAGAAGAAGAACCTGTATTCCATGGGTCATTCTGGATCAACGATACCACTTTTGCCCTGAAAAGGATTTCGCTTGAAGTTGACCGGAACGCCGAACTTAACTTCATACAGAGGATAAAGATACAGCAGGACTATGAGCCGACAAGATCAGGGGCTTGGTTTCCTGTCAGAACCCGTTTTATGGCAGATGCCATCAATATCTTTGTGACTAACTTCTCGGGAAAGTCTGGTATTACGGAGAATCAGCTTTTTGATCCTGATTTTTACAGTTCTGAACTTAAAGTCGACCCTGGTTCAAGGTTCAGGGATGAAGAGTACTGGAAGAAGACCCGTATTAATTCATTTGATTTAATTGACAGCCTGGCTGTTAAAAATATAGATTCCCTGAAACATAACAGCAAGGTAAGAATATCTGCTAAGCTGGTGGAAGCTTCGATCAGAGGCTATTATAATTTCAAATGGTTTGAGGCAGGACCATGGATACTATTATATAATTATGATAATGTCGAGGGAAACCGTTTCCGTCTGGGTGGAAGGACAAACAACGAATTCAGCCGAAACTTTATTTTTGAAGGTTACCTGGCATACGGATTCCGTGACAGAAAGCTGAAGGGTTCAATACAGTCAGAGTTATTCCTGTCGAAGGAACACTGGACAAAAGTGGGGCTGCAATACCGTGATGATGTGGAGAGAACCGGGGCTGTGGATGAGTTTTTTTCCGGCAGCTCTTTCCTGACATTTGCAACTTCCTTCGGGGGTTCTGAACTGATGAACCGATCACAGGTTATGAGAACCTGGGTTGAATCGGATATTTTCAAAGGGATGTCAGGTAAACTGGTATTTACACGGAAATTGTTCGAACCTGTCAGCAATAACTTTTTCCCAGCCTGGTATTCGGACCAGGTAAGAAACAGGATAACAACAAGTTATATTACAAGTGAACTTGGATTGATACTGAGGTATGAACCAAAAGCAGTATATGTTATCGACGGAGTCAGGAGGTTTCCGGTGAATTTTAACAGGTATCCGGTTTTTAACTTAGGTTATTTCAGGGGTTATGAGGATATTTTTAATGGTGACTACAACTATAAAAAGTTAGTGGCCGGTGTCTCACAGAATTTCAATGCAGGAGGTATAGGCAGGATGGAGTATGATTTTACTTTCAGCAAGATTTTTGGTCAGCTTCCTTTTCCTGCCCTGATAACCCTTGCCGGTAATGAATCGGTTTTCATGACATCGCGTACTTACAACATGATGTCATACGGGGAATTTATATTGGATGAAGCGTTCGAATTATATGCTTCTTACCATATGAACGGATTGATATTGAATAAGCTGCCGTTGGTCAGGAAGCTCCAGTGGAGGACTGTTGTCTCAGTTCATGCAGCATTCGGAAGCTTTGATGAAGGGAAAAACGGTTATTATGACCTTACAGATAACCCGCATGGTATATTATATAAAATCCCGGGAACTGATCCTGCGCCTGATTTCACAACTCTAAGCTATGATAAACCTTATGCGGAGGTTTCTTTTGGAATAGAAAATATATTCAGATTTTTTCGTATCGACCTGGTCCAGCGTCTTACCTACCTCAAAAACCAGGATGCCAGGAGGTATGGAATAAAGGTAAGCGGAGAATTCAGGTTCTGACCCTGAGAATATACAGCCTGTTTGAAGTCACCCTTGAACTGTCTGAAACTTCCAGCGACATTCCGTTTTCTGATGCGAAATTGATGATCATCTTTCCTGAGAAGAAGAAGAGTTTTTTATCATTCGACTTATTATATCCGAAACGGGTCGAGAAGAACTCAGTGTAACGTGTCCAGAAGTGTCTTTTATCCAAATCTTTATCAGCATCCCTGATCACCATCATTCCTCCGGGCCTCAGGTTTCTTGCACAAGAATTCAGTAGTTGTTTCTGCTTGTCGGATGGCATATAGTGTAATACATCGCTAAGCAGAAAAACATCAGCTTCCGGATATTCATAAGCAGCGGCATCAGCTGCTACGAACCTTAAAGAGTCATTTTTTGAAATGCAGTTATTTGCAAGTTCTATTTTATCGCTGTCATAATCGATGCCGAGGATTCTTCTTTTATCGGATATGAAGCTGAGCATATATGATATCATGCCGTTGCCGCAGCCTATATCCACAATATCAGCAGTGAGCGGGACAATTTTGTTTATGACTTCATAGTTGTCTTCCAGGGATAGCTTTATCCTTGTATACCATTCCAGTACAGGGCCCTTATATATGTAATTGCGTATTAGCTTCCTGCGAAAATAATGAGGTGTTTCAAGTTCGGTCCTGATATTGTTATATTCAGTCCTGTAAAACCTGAGAATGTTCTTTGTGCGTTCATGATAGTCATTCCCAAATGAAGTGTCATCAGCTTTAATCCTGGGGAATATCCTGAGCGTGAGATTGCCGCTCTTTACATGATTTTCTCCCTTGTTCATGCAGTCACCAGTACCATGTATTATTAACGGCACAATATCAAGATTCAGTTTTTCAGCAAGCAGGAATGCCCCTTTATGGAAGCGGTGTATCTTCATGTCAGGTGAACGTGTTCCTTCAGGAAAAACAAGTATTGAATAACCCTCATCGATCTTCTTCTTCAGTTTCCCTATCAACGGTTCATAACCATTTGTTACAGGGTAGAAGCCAAGATACCTGATAACCAATGCATAGAGAGGATTATTCCAGACCCATTTGGTTGTGAGTACAATAATCCTGGGACTTTGGGTAAGGAGGAAGGGCAGGTCGATATGCGACTGGTGATTAGCTATAATTATTGATGGCTTTCTGAAATCTTCTCCTGTGGGATTATCGGTTTTCTGCTTCACCGGAAACATAAAAGGTCTTGCGATCCTGAGTGATCCGAACAGTATTCCATGGAGAAGCTTTCTCTTATATTTTGCGGGGAAGGGCAATGGCAGAACAACCAGGAGTGCAATGTTCGTGATAATGCAGAGAAGGATCTGCCCTGCGAGTACAACCAGTGTAATAAGCAGGTCGGAAAGGGTAACAGGAATCTGCCTGTTTTTCCCTTTCTTATTTATGAGCCAGTAGAAGAGGACAGGTTCAAAAGTGTAGGAGATGAGCACTACTGACAGCAGGCCTATCATTGAAATGACGGCAATTGAATTCAACGCAGGATGTTTTGCAAGGATCAGAACACCGGTTCCCGAGATTGAGATAAGTACCGAAATCAAGATACAGGTTTTATAGGAGAGTAGATTCTTATTATCACTCTTATATCCCTGTACAAGTCCCTGCATTATATAAATGCTGTAATCTATACCTAATCCTGTGATAAATGATGAGATTATAATATTGAAGATCGTGAATTTTATTCCAGTAAGTGCCATGATACCCAGTGTCCATACCCAGCTTAACAGGATTGGTACGAAGGTGATGAAACCCAGTTCAATACGTCCAAATGCAATTATCAGGATGACAAGTATCAGTGACAAACTAACATTGGCAATAAAATTAAAATCATTGCCGAGTGTGCTTATCATTCCTGAAAGCAGGGATTTCCTGTCCATAACCACAACACCACTGATTTTGTCCACTGTAGATTCCACCAGCTTTTTGTTCTGATTATCGACCTTTATCTCCGATACTATTGTGGCAAATCCCGGAGAAACACTTATGTTGTTTGAATAAAAATGTTCCTTCAGCAACATAAAGTCTGCAGAATCGAGAATGGTATAGTCCTTTGTTATAAGGTTATTGAAATCAGTAAAAGAGCTGCTCCTGAATCCTGCTGCTGTTGCGGCGCTTCCGAAATCCGACAGGAATACTTTTTTTCGTTCTTCGGTCCAGAAAGCATTCCACCTGGCAATCCTTTCTTTCTGGAGGGAGTCGGAAAAAAGCAATGCTCCAGGGGTGCTGAAACTGGCAATTTTCTTACCTGTGAGCAACTCATTACCCTTCACCACAAGTTTCTCATTGTTCTTTAGTGCCTGCTGAATATCTGTCCCTTTAGCAACGACAAATATTGAATTAAGCTTATAATTATTGATACGGTTAAGATTCTCCTCTGCACGGGAAAGTTCTTTCGATGTATAATTCATCTTCATCATATCGTTCTCAAAACCTACCTTCCCTGAATAGAATATCGTAACAACTGTTACAATTATCATGAAGAGAAGCAGGAGCTTGTTCTTATGAAAATCGTAGTTTGTGATCTTGTCTAGTACACGCTCGAGGTAATTTTTTTCCTCAGTTTCATCTTTTTCTGACCTGGTAATGTCGAGAATATGAGGCAGCACTACCATGGTAAAGAACGATGCTGTGATAACGCTAATAGCTGCCAGGATTCCAAGTTCGTGAAGTGATTCTGAGGAAACAAAAACAAGGCTGAGAAATTCAAATGCAGTAGCAAAACCGCAAACAATAATTGGGAATGAAACATCCTTTATTGTTGTAATTATTGAATGTTTATGTTTGAAGTGAGTTGTTATATGGAGAGCATAATCAACTGTTATTGCAAGTATTACAGTCCCTATGCTTAACGAAATGATAGAAATTTTTGCTTGGATCAGGTAGATTACCGCGAGGGCAACAATTCCACCGGCAATCGCCGGCAGGAAGATAAACGGAAATAGCTTTTTCTTCTTTACAGAGAATGTTATTATCAGTGCCAGGAGAATAATCGTGATGGTCAGGGTAAGGCGGATATCCTTCTTAAGCCGGTCTGCATTACCGGTTGCGACCACACATGATCCGAAATATTCAATTTTGACCTGGTCACGGGTTGAACCCTCAATTTTGCGGACAGCTCCCTCCAGTTGTTTTACGAGTTCGGAATTTTTTGATGTTGCGCTCGAGGGATATGCTGTTGTAAGGAACATCAGGAGATGCTTTTTATCTTTTGAAAAGACAGCCCCGTCAATAATTATATAGTTGTTGTCGTTCTGAAAAGCTGCAAATTTTTTCGTGGCTACCGAAGTTATCCCGGCAGGATCGCGGACTATCATTTTTTTCATTGCGAAGCTGGCAGGCGAAAGTAATGTACCGTAGCTGTTCGCCAGAGACTCCCTGACTTTGCCCGGAGTGATCAGGTTTTCAAGGGTGGCATAATCCCCTTCTTCGAGGAAAACAGGCAGATTCCTGAAAACAATATCAAAAATATCATCTATGATGTTTTCGGATACCCTGAATGTAATACTACTGATATAAGGTTGGAATATGGAACTCTCTATTGTGTCTGCAAGCTTTTCACCGACACTGATAAGCTTGTCTGGCTCAGGAGTGGCAGCTGAATCCGCAAGAAAAACGTTCACGACAATCCTGTCAAGTATCCTGGATTGCTCGAGGATCTTTGTTATATCAGCTTCTTTGTCGACACCGGAGATCATTTTTGTGATGTCTTCCTCAAATCTCAGACGCGAGGCAAGGTAGACAGCAACAAATAGTACCAGAATTATAATTGAAAATAAGAGGATCCTTTTCTTCCTGAAAAACTCATAAAGCAATACAAAAAAACCTTCCATACACTATCCTTTTACCACGTTTCCCCTTCTGAAGATTTTAAGGAGCAGAAATGAAATAATCCCAATTGCGATACTCATAATTACAGACAGAACAATACTTCCGACAATATATTGAATGAGGTTCGTTTCGAATGATTTAACAGTCAGGTTTGCACTGAACCTGATATTACTGCCAGTGCCCAGAACAAATCCCCCGGTGAGGTAGCTAAGGTATAACAAAATGGGTATCATTGGAGGGATGCTGATATTTGCAGCAACTGCAGTAATTAATTTGCTGAGCCTGAAGAGGTGAGCCAGTACTATTGCCAGGAAAAGCTGGAACCCCCAGACAGGCAGTATTCCAGTAAATATTCCGAGTGCCACCGCCAGGGATATCTTCAGGTTAGAGTCACGGGTAAGCAAAATATTCTTATTTATAAACTCCCTGACATTTTCTTTTGTCAGGTATTTAACAAATGAGAATGGTTTTACGTACAGAAATGCAATAAGGAACAGGATAGTGTTTAAAAGACTTATCCTGGCAAAATCCTTGAAAGGTCTGAAGTGACTTATCCTCTCTTCACGGGGAGGATAATATACCTGAATGGGAGCGCTGGTGACATTTATCCTCCTCCAGGCTGCTCTGACAAGTATCTCCAGCTCAAACTCATATTTGTCTGTAAAATATCTGGTTCCGCCCACAAGATCCAGGGGGTAGAGTCTGAACCCGGTTTGTGTATCAGGCAACTTTATGCCTGTAAGCACAGTATACCAGAAATTGGAAATTCTGTTTGCAAACCTGCTGCCTTTTGATACTTTTTCCGGATCAAGGATCCTGGCTCCAACGATAATGGAATCAGGCACCTCTGAGGCTTTTTTCAGAAATACTTCAATATCAGCAGGATAATGTTGACCGTCGGAATCAATAGTAATGGCATATTGATAACCGGCCGCCATAGCAGCTTTAAATCCCTCTCTGATAGCATAACCTTTGCCGCGGTTAGGTGAATAGGAAATAGTTTTAAGAAAGTTAAATTCTTTCAGGATCAACTCGGTATTGTCAGTAGATCCGTCACTGACAATAATTATATCAGGAGTTACTGAGAGTACTCCTGATATGACCTCCCTGAGAGTTTTCTCATTATTAAATGTAGGAATAATTACACAGTATCTCATCCCTGCTGTTTCTTTCTCCTGTCGACTTGTTTACCGGAAATACTGTCGGGGTACTTATTAACTAAAATCCTCTGTGTCCAACAATTTTGTGGAATGAGAAATTAACCCCGATCTGTCCGCCAGTGTAGTCGAGATCGCGGTTACTGGTATTGGAGAATATAACATCGGTAGCTTTTGCAAGGTTGAAAGCCAGGTAAGGCTGCACATTAGATTTCCCGAACTGGATATCGAATCCCATCTGTGCCCGGTAGCCTATTGTCTGACCTTCATACCCTTCGAAGGACATCATATGTAATTGTGCACCACCGCCAATAAAAAAAGCATTCTTTCCTGACCTTCCCATGGGTATGAAAAAATCGGCCAGAACACCTGGAGAGAGCCTGTTAAAGAAATAGTTGCCATTCCCTCCCACAACAATCTTTGGTCCGATTGCATATTCGACAAGCGGGGTGACGTCGAACCATTTAAATTTGAAATTCAGGAAGAAATTTGCAGTCTCATACATGTACAGGTCTGTATTGATGGTAATATAATTGGTGAGGTCCCGGTCAATATATTCATTGACACCGACAGGATTAAAACCTCCAATGCCGATCCCGAATCCGGGACCGAAAGCAAATTTCTTATAATCCTGGGCGTTTAGTCTGGCAGTAAAAGACAATATCACCAGGCAAACCGTTAAAGTCCTGATGAGAGCTGAAGGTTGTAAAGATTTATTCATAGCGGAATTTTTATTTATAAGATGAAACTGCAAGGTAGCAAAAAAAAAAATCCCATGTTATTTAATAAGTCTTAGTTATGTTATTTTGATTTTTTATAATTTGCACGGAATTTTCTGAATTTTAAGGATCGTTTAATCTTATTTTATTTAAGTTATTCATAATGTTGACTATAGGTGGACATGCTTTTTCTTTAGATGATTTTCGGCAGATACTGTTTGGGAATGAGAAAATAGCAATTGCAGCAGATGCAAAGGTGAGAGTAGAAGAAAGTCATAATTTTCTTGCTGCATTTTATAAGGATAAAATAATATACGGGATAAATACCGGGCTCGGTCCGATGGCCCAGTACCGGATCGATGATGAAGATCGTATCAGGCTTCAATACAATGCGATACGAAGTCATGCGTCAGGGTGTGGACAACCTGTTGACCAGTTATTTGTTCGTTCGGCGATGGTGGTATTGCTGAATAATTTCCTCCAGGGCCATTCCGGAATACATCCTGAGGTTGTTGAGCTTCTGGCGGAGATGATTAACAGGAACATTATTCCTGTTGTTCCTGAACATGGTGGGGTGGGAGCGAGCGGAGATCTTGTACAGCTTGCCCATATAGCACTTGCACTCATCGGGGAAGGAGAAGTATTCTGGAATGGTGAGGTTATCCCTTCAGGAAAAGCACTCGAATTTAATCAGCTTAAACCTATTTCTGTACATATCAGGGAGGGACTATCACTGATAAACGGAACCTGTTTTATGACAGGAACAGGTATAGTCAACCTTATTAACGCAAGGAACATGTTGTCGTGGTCGCTGATGGCCGGGGCAATGATCAATGAGGTTGTTAATTCTTTCGATGACAGTTTTTCCAAAGAGCTTAACAAGGTCAAGCTTCACTCAGGTCAGAATAAAATTGCTGAAACCATAAGGGATGTTCTTCATGACAGCAAGCTCATTAGAAGCCGTGAAGAGCACTTCTATAACAATAATCACGAGAATACACATAAGCTTGAAGTGAAGGTACAGGAATACTATTCCTTAAGATGTATTCCCCAGATCCTGGGACCGATCCTTGAAACACTTGAACATTCTGAAAAGGTACTGATCAACGAGGCAAATTCTTCCTGCGACAACCCGGTAATAGATTATGAAAGCAGGAATATCTACCATGGTGGTAACTTCCATGGCGATTATGTGTCGTTTGAAATGGATAAGATCAAGATTGCAATGACAAAGCTTTCATTGCTTATCGACAGGCAGATTAATTTCCTGATGAATGATAAGCTGAACGGCATATTACCTCCATTTGTGAACCTTGGCAAACTGGGAGTCAATTTCGGAATGCAGGGTGCACAGTTTACCTCTGTATCAACGGCTGCTGAGAATCAGAGCCTCTCATTTCCGAATTACCTTCATTCAATACCGAACAATAACGATAACCAGGATATTGTCAGTATGGGCACCAATTCAGCCCTTATAGCAAAAAGGGTGATAGACAATACCAGCCAGGTACTGGCCATTGAAATGATAAGCCTTGTGCAGGCTGTCGATTATCTGAAAATTAAAAATAAGTTATCATCCCGGAGCAGGAAACTGTATGATGAAGTCCGGGAACTGGTGCCACGGTTCGAGGAGGATACAATAAAATACTTGGAAATAAAAGAAATTAAAGATTACCTTTGCAGCCGGTTGATAGATATTGTAATAAAATAATCTACAATAGTCTGATATATAATGAAATACGCTCTAGTTACAGGTGGATCCAGGGGTATCGGCAGGGCAATATGCGTCGGGCTGGTATCATTGGGATATCATATCCTTGTTAACTTTAAATCGAACAGCGAGGAAGCGGGTCATACTCTTGATTTGATCCAGAAGGCAGGAGGCAGCGGAGAGCTTTTGCAATTTGACGTTGCTGATCCCGGACAGGTGGATAAAGCCATTGCTTCGTGGGCTGATAATCATAAGGAAGAATATATTGAGGTTCTTATCAATAATGCAGGTATCCGAAAAGATATCCTGATGATGTGGATGGAGGATCATCACTGGAAAGAAGTTATTGATACAAACCTTGGAGGTTTTTTTTATGTAACAAGGGCTCTTCTGAAAAATATGCTTGTCAGGAGGTATGGACGCATAATTAATATTGTTTCATTATCAGGAATTAAGGGTTTACCGGGGCAGGTGAATTATTCGGCGGCAAAAGCTGCTGTGATAGGTGCCACAAAGGCGCTGGCACAGGAAATCGGTAAGAAAAATGTAACAGTAAACGCTGTCGCCCCCGGATTCATCAAAACTGATATGACGCGCGACCTCAACGAAAATGATCTTAAAACCATGATTCCCCTAAACCGGTTCGGATCGCCGGAGGAGGTGGCAGACCTCGTCTGCTTCCTGGCATCCGGAAAGTCATCTTATATTACAGGTGAGGTGATTTCGGTAAATGGTGGATTATATACATAATAAAGGTTTCCAGGGTGTTATGAACAGAGTAGTTATAACAGGTATAGGAATTTATTCTTCTATCGGAAAAAACCTCGATGAGGTAAGAGACTCGCTGATGCAAGGTAAATCAGGGGTTGTACTTGACAAAGAACGGAAAGAGTATGGTTTCCAGTCGGGCCTTACAGGTAAACTGGATCGCCCCCAGCTCAAGGGCATTCTCGACCGGCGGTCAAGAGTCTGTATGCCCGAGCATGCAGAGTTTGCCTATATGTCGACAGTCGAAGCTCTTAAGAAGGCATCCATCTCACCTGAATACATCAGGGAAAATGAAATAGGAATTCTTTTTGGCAATGACAGTTCAACACCCCCGGTAATAGAATGTGTTGATATAATAAGGAAAACGAAGGATACCACCATGGTCGGTTCCGGCTCTGTATTTCAGAGCATGAACTCATCAGTAACTATGAATCTCTCAGTTATCTTTCAGCTTAAGGGGGTTAATTTCACAATCAGCGGTGCTTGTGCAAGCGGTTCACACGCAATCGGTATGGGTTATTTCCTGATTAGGCACGGATACCAGAAAACCGTGGTGTGCGGCGGTGCCCAGGAAGTCAACCTTTTTTGTGTAGGAAGCTTTGATGCTCTCGGAGCATTCTCAAAACGGGAAGCAGAACCTGAAAAAGCCTCCAGACCATTTGACAGGTCGAGGGATGGACTTGTTCCAAGCGGAGGTGCTGCTACAGTTATCCTTGAGGATCTTGAGTCAGCTAAACGGAGAGGTGCTCAGATTTTAGCTGAAGTTGTCGGATATGGTTTTTCATCTGATGGTGTTCACATTTCTGTTCCTGATGTGGATGGTCCGCTGAGGGCTATAACAATGGCATTAAAAGATGCAGGTATAAATCCGGGAATGATCGATTATATCAACGCACATGCCACCTCAACGCCAATTGGCGATCAGAACGAGGCTAAAGCAATTGATGCAATATTCAAGAACAGCAAACCGGTGATCTCTTCGACAAAATCGATGACCGGTCACGAAATGTGGATGGCCGGTGCCAGTGAAGTTGTTTACTCTATCCTGATGATGCAGAATTCTTTTGTTGCCCCGAATATTAATTTTAAGGAGCCTGATGAATTCTCAGCAAAACTTAATATCACTCCGGTAACAATTAAAAAAGAGATCAATACTTTCCTTTCAAACTCATTTGGCTTTGGAGGGACAAACTCATGTTTGATAATTAAAAAGTTTCATTAACTTAGGCGCCACTAAATTTTTTTTATGACCAGGGAAAATATTGAAAAAACGATTAACGGTCTTTTGATTGAAGAGTTCGAGATTGAAGAGAATAAAATAAATCCTCAGGCACACCTGAAGGATGACCTTGGCCTGGAAAGCCTTGATTTTGTTGATATTGCAGTCATTGTGCAGAAGGAATTCGGCCTTACACTTAAGGGCGAAGAAATGACATCCATACGCACACTCGAGAATTTGTATGATTATATTTATACCTGCATCCAAAAGAAATAGTTAAATGTGACAACCTGGAAAGGTAAAACGAGGGGAGGATTAACTGGCTACAAGATTTTTGTCACAGTTCTGAAACATTCAGGCCTCCGGGCTGCATACTTTCTCCTGAGATTCGTCGCTTTCTATTTTTTCCTTTTTAACCCACGCTCATTCAGGGTAATTTTCCGCTTTTACAAAGAAAGACTGGGATACGGGCATTTTAAATCCATTTTAAGTGTTTACAATAATTATTACAGGTTTGGCCAGGTCCTTCTGGACAAGGTTGCTGTAACAGCCGGTTTTGAAACAAAATTCAGCTTTAATTTCGAAGGAGAGGAGTACCTGCGGAAAATGGTTGAGGATAAATCCGGTGGATTGCTTATAAGCGCCCACGTGGGGAATTTCGAGATGGCAGGGTACATGCTTGAAAGGCTTAATACTACAGTTAATATAATTATGTTCGATGCTGAACATGAAAAGATAAAAGACTATCTCGAATCAATTACGACCAGGAACTATAAAATAATTGTCATTAAGGAGGACAATTCGCATATATATGAAATTAATAATGCCTTGAATGATAAGCAGATAATCTGCATCCATGGCGACAGGTTCCTTCCCGGGAGCAAAAAGATGAAAGCCGGTTTTCTTGGCGGGGAAGCCTGGTTCCCTACAGGTCCTTTTTATATGGCAATGAAATTCAATGTCCCGGTTTCATTTGTTTTTGCGATTAAGGAGAACAACAAAAGCTATCATTTCTTTGCGTCGCCGCCAAAATATTACCAGCAGGAGGGCCTTCAGGAGAAGAGGGATATTACCATCCTTACTATCATTAAAGATTATATTTACGAAATGGAAAAAACCATAAGAAAGTATCCATTTCAATGGTTCAACTATTATGATTTCTGGGAAGAGAATGGGAAATAAGAAACTGCTACTCGTTTCAGCTAACAGGCACGCCGAACCATACCCTGTTTACCCGTTGGGGATCTCATATCTCCGTTCATATTTAAACATGGAGATGCCACGACTCGATATCATTGTATTCGATTTTATAACATCTTCTTATGAAGAATATGTGAACGTTCTGAAAGAGATCCAGCCGGATTATGTCGGTATTTCGTTCCGGAACATAGATGACGTCAATATATATAAGAAAGAGAGTTTCATAAATCATTACAGGCAGATCGTTACTCTTACCAGGAAAAGTAGCATTGCAAAAATTATAATCGGCGGATCTGGATTTTCTATCTATCCAAAGCTTCTTTTTGAATTACTGGAGCCTGATTTCGGTATTTATGGTGAAGGAGAAACCAGCCTGCAAAAGCTTATCACTGCCCTTGATACTGGGAACGATCCTACAGATATTGAAGGTCTTGTATACAGACATGGGACGGTAGTGAATGCCAATAAGAGGATGACACATTTCCGGACCCCGGTCCTGGAATTTGACGAAACTCTCACAGATTATTACTGGCAGAACAGCGGCATGCTCAATATTCAAACCAAGAGAGGCTGCCCGTACCATTGTATATATTGTACATATCCAGTCATAGAAGGACATAAAGTCAGGACTCTCGATCCTGAAAAGATTGTTAATACTTTAACAGAACTATGCAATAATAAGAAAATTGATTACGTCTTTTTCACTGATTCAATTTTCAACATAAGCAATAACTTCAATTACGAACTGGCTGACAGGATTATAGCTTCAGGTCTGAAAATAAAGTGGGGAGGCTATTTTAACTTTACCAATATCGACAGGGAATTGCTTGAGAAAATGAAGCAGGCGGGACTAAAGCATATAGAATTCGGTACTGATTCGATCTCTGACACTATTCTTAAGAAATACAACAAGCCATTTACAGTTGAAGATATACTCAGGGTGTCAGATTATTGCACTTCGCTTGATATCGATTTTGCTCACTTCCTGATACTTGGCGGATATGGTGAGACTGAGGAGACCCTCGCTGAGACTTTCAATAACTCCAGGAAGATAACCAGGTCGGTATTTTTCCCCTTTATCGGGATGCGCATATACCCCGGAACGAAGCTCCATGATATCGCTATTGAAGAGAAGATTGTTGCTCCTGACGATCCTGTGCTTGAACCAGTATATTATGTTTCTAAGAACTTTGACATGGATACCCTGAAAGCCAAGGCAAGGCAAACCGGAAAGGCTTGGATATTCCCCGATGATGATATGGGGGATGTGATGATGAAAATGAGGCAGAGGAACAAAAAAGGTCCCCTCTGGGAATACCTGGTCAAATAGGTGCCTGGTACGAGTAGATATACCGGAATAAGTTGATTTAAAGATCACTGATTTATTAGAAGATATGGATTCCAGTAGTTATAAAATTACAGATCTGATTCCTCAACGGTCTCCGATGGTGATGATTGACCGCCTAACTTATGCAGGCGAAAGGTCCGCAGCTGGCAGCTTCTTTATTGAAGATTCAAACATTTTTTGTGCTGATGGTTATCTGCCTGAGGCAGGAATGGTTGAATTCATTGCCCAGACAGCTGCAGCATATACTGGTTACCTGCAGATTGAAGCAGGGAAAGGAATAAGTCTGGGCTATATCGGAGCTGTTAAAAATTTAGTTATTAATTCATTACCTGAGGCTGGTACCGAAATTAAATCTGAAATAATCGTTGAAAGTGAAGTTCTTGGTTATACAATTATAACAGGAAGAGTAATTCAGTATGACAGGATCCTGGCTGAGTGTGAGATGAGGATAAAATTGGATAATCCCTAGCCCGTACAGGTGGTTACGTTAGTTTGCAGAGATAACTGATAGGATTTTAAATAGCTATAGTCTACATTCATTTAACGGATTGTTTTTTTGCTTAACTTTAATAGTTAATCAATTAATCAGACCGCTATGAAGAAACTATTTACCCTGTTTGGCATGTTGTTGCTGTTTTTCTCCGGATGCACGGAAGACGGGAAAGACGGTAAGGGATATATCTCAATTGACTGGGAATACCATGATGATGAGTATAAGGTAAGCTCTTACTCTGATGATAATCCATCCACTCCATCTACAGTCAGTGCCGGTGTTGAATATGAAACTGCCCCCGGAACCTATTATTACACTTATGTATCCGAGGATTATAGTTACTATTATGACCACGACGGTTACTATACGATCTATATCAACTATGGAGGGGATAAAACATTATTTTCCGACGGTGAAGATGGTGAGGATACATACTTTGATCTTTACTTGACTGTATACAAGAAGAAAGGAGAAGAAAAAGGATTTGTTCAGGACGCGCGCGATGAAATTATCAGGCACGACGACGGGTCCTATATGCTTATCCACGAAAATGTGACAATAAGGCCGAAATCCAGGCCAGAGTAACATTCTAGTTAGATGAGTAAATCTTAATTTGGTTTTTCACTTTTTGGCTGTTTGTGCCATTATGTTAAAATATAAGCACAGAAATAATCCTGATATTGTAAATTAAAATTTTCAGACGGAGATGTTGTTAATTGGTTATAGGAATATCATTATGATCAATTTAGATTATTAGAATAATAACCTCCCAACTATCATATATGTATCCTCTCCGATGATTTATAATTGACAGATTTTTTAGTACTGACTATTTGCAAAAAATGATTGACAAGGCTACTTTTAAGTTAATACGAATAATATGATAAAAAGACCTGGCATTTTAGTCATCGTTTTTATATTGATTTATTGTCAGGTATATTCAAGTCCTAAGATTAAATCAGTCGCAATTACTGATTTTGTCTCAAACGGTTTTAACGAGAATCAGTCGTGGGTGGGTGGTTCTTGTGCTGATGTTATTATTGATCAGATTTCTTCTGATCGATCGATTAGGATTGTTGAAAGAGCGCAGCTGAACCGTATCATAGAAGAGCTAAAGCTTCAGATGGGAGGCCTTGTCAATACCGACGCTGTCGTTGAAACAGGGAACCTTTTAGGAGTTACATTTTTTATTACAGGAAGCATATCACTTTTTGAGGATCAGGTTGTCCTCTCAGATCGAATTGTCTCTGTCGAAACAGGAGAAATCTTAAGCACCAATAATATAAAAGGGCAGCTTAAAGATCTTTTTAAATTACAGGAACAATTAGCTAAAAAGATTAGTGCAGATCTCATTATTAAGATCCAGTTAGAAGGCAATTCGGTGGATGAAATTAGTTCATTCGAGAATTATCAGAAGATTGAATATTTGAAGAAGATTGCAACTACGCTGCCTAAATATAACCTTGACCCCAGGAGGAAGATAAGAACAAGTGAATATTTAACTGCTATTCAGCAGTGTGATGAACTTCTTAGGATAAATGTAGGATTATATCAAGTGCATTTTTACAAAGCCCTCTTCCTTATGCATATGGAGGATTTCATTCAGGCAACCAGAGAAGTAAATATTTCTATTCAGCTTGCCCCCGGTAGATTTGACCCTCTCTTGTTGAAAGCAAGTATCCTAATTAACGCAAGTAGTAGTGATGAAGCAAAAGGTGTCCTTGACCAGCTAGTTACAGAATTTCCTGATGAGCCAGAGGGCTGGTTTCTTCTTTCAAAAGTTTATTCAAAAGAAAATAACAGGACAATGACTATAGAATCACTATTAAGGTCTGTTCTTGGAAAATATATTATACCACAAGTACTTACAAACCTGAGAGCAGAAATTGGGATGGTTCAATCCGGACTAAATGACTTTTCCGACCCCGACATTTACAAATTATACTTTCTGTATACTTCCTTGTGGACCAAGGGAAATGAAGAGAAAAATACTTGGCAGTCAGCAACAGAACTGGTTGGACGGTATCCTGGCTTTTATTTGTCTTATTTTATTCTTGGAAGGTACGAAATGAAAAATAAGAATTTTAAGAGTGCTGCACAATATTTCAAAGAATGCATTAGTTGCAATCCTGGATTTTCAGAAGCACATCGTGAAATAGCACTGTGTTATTTTAATATGAAGATATGCATCCAGGCCGAACTTCATGCCAGTCTGTATCTGCAACTCTCCGATGCAGTTACTGACTACTATAAAATAGAAGATGCCAGAAAAAAATGTAAACTTTAAAATTATGAGGCAATATAAAAATATAACCTCATCATTGTTGGTTGTAATTCTAGTATCATTTAATTGTAATATTAGTGCACTCGATAGTGATCCTCAAAAAGAGGTACCCGAAAAGCAAAAGTTTGGGTTTGGCATGATGTTCATGGGTGGGATCTATAACTCAATGCTATACACAAAAGATGAATACTATAATTCTACTTACCTCAGAAATAATCTGTACAATTGTGTCGGTGCTGGTTTTGTTTTTGATTTTCCGATCTCTAATAAGGCACGGTTTTATATTAATCCTGATATACAGCTTGTTGATGTGAAAAGAGTTCTTTTTTCCTTCAATTTAACTTTTCAATCTTTTCTTTCCAGATCCTTTTTCATTACATACGGAGGTTCTTTCTCCATTGACAATTATAGTTATGGCGGAGTAGGACCAAATCTTGGTTTGGGTTTTAAAGTTGGAAGGCGACATTCATTTTTCCTTTCAAGTAAACTCTATTATACAAAGCTTCCAGATTTGGGCAGCATGATTACATATAATTCTTTCAAAGTCCCAGTACAATTAGGATACCGCATAGATTTTGCTTCAACCGTAAGTAAGAAAAGGAAAAAAACCTCATTCCCGAATACAGTACCTGAGAACCCAATACCTGATGTACCATCTTCGGTTATGGAGCAAAAAGTCAATCAACTTCAAAAAATGGATAGTATTCCTGTCAGGCCTTCAGAAGTACTAGGAAATAGTGTGAAACAAATACAGGAACAGGCACCAGTACAGTCAGAGGAAAAATTAATAATCCAACCATATAAAGAACTTTCTGCTTACTCTTATTCTGATTTAAAGGACCTCCTTGAACTCACGGTAAAAAAGGAGGATTACCAAATGGCAGAGAAGATACAGGATGAGATAGTAAAGAGGGAAAATTCGGACAATCTCGGTGAAATTCCGGTCAGTCGGCTTAAAGAATTAATTGAGGAAGCAATAAAATCTGAAAATTACATCAGAGCAGCTCTTCTCCAGGATGAAATAAACCATCGGAAATAATTTTTAAAAACCAATTCAATCTTACATATGAAAAGCCTATTCAGATATTGTTTTTTGTTGGCCTGTGTGATGGTTATACTTACTTCGTGTGGCACAACAGGCAGCGGAGTCCTTTATACTGAGAGATCTATCGATCCCATGAGCGTAAATCTCCAACGAGTTGCAATACTGCCAAACAGACTGCCTCTGAACCTGACTGATCCGGAGATGTGGAAGAAGTATAATTGGGAAGTTATGAGGAGGCGTTTCGAGAAGGAAGGAATGCAGGTCATAGATTTTACTACATCGGTCGAGATGTTTAACAAATCAGGCTTACCTCTTGAAGATACAAAAGTGTCCCGTGATAAATATGCAGAATTGGCAGAAGAGCTGGGGGCTGATATCCTAATCTTTCCATATTATGGTACAAGCTACAGAGTAACAGGGATCACTGATAAAAACAACTATGAAATTACCGGTTCACTTCAGGTTTATCTTGCTGAAGAAAATGACTTTATGACAAGAATAGATATTGAAGGTAACAACTTCATTCATTCTTTTAATAAGTTGGCTCCTTTTGTAAGCTTAGGTATTGTGATTGGATCAACTTTGACTTATGATGAGACTCTGATGTTAATTGGTGGAATAGCCGGAGGTGTTGCCTCCCTGTATCCAATTCTGCCCTTCCTTACACCTATAAAGAAAAGATATGAAAGGGCCTTCAGGTATGCTATAAATGAAGGTCTTGACCAGTTTTTTAGAAAATATAAGGTACAAACCGCCACTTTAAATAACCCTGCTAGACCAGTTCAGTCTAAAACGACTCCCTTAAATAATCCTCCGGTTCAGCAGCCAGCAGTTAAAAAGGATGAACCAGTGAAACAGGTATTAGTTCAATCCCAAAATACAAATCCTACGCCAAGCAGTGTCCAACCAGTTACTGGACCGGCAGAAAAACCTCTATCTCATTATTCAATGGATGAACTTGAGAGAATGAAGATAGATGCGGTTAACGCGAAGGATTTCAGAAAGGCTCAGGCGATAAAGGACGAAATCGATAAACGCAACAATAGATAAATGAGGTTCCTCAAATTTATAGTTTTAATAATTCTATGCTCTGCTTCATTTTTAGCTGAAGCACAACGTGCCATATTCCTTTCTTCTGAGGAAAAGAATCTTGGGAATATACTTAATATTCCGGTACTTATACAAGATGTACGCAAAGCATTAGAAAATGAGGGATATATTCTGACTGGTCCAACTGACCATACCTATGGACTTCTATTAAAGATATCTACCCGACAAGGATCCGAATCCCAAGGTATATATACAAGCTTTGTAGATGCAATTATTACGTTAAAAGCTCCTGATGGAAAGATTTTAAATGAAAAGTCCCTGATCGGTCTTAAGGGAGTCGGACTAAACTTTGAACATGCCGGAATAGATGCGATAAAAAAATTAAAGGATAAAGTTATTAAGGAGGTTATTTACATGCTTAATGCTAAACAGGTCAAGATGCCTGTTGTTGAAGGCAATCCTGATATAACTTTTTATACAGAAAGGAATGCTGACATCACCCCACCTGAGATAATTTTATCAGAACCTTTGCTAATAAGGAATTCATCGTTCGAGACGAGTCATAATATAGTAAGAATCGAAGGAAAGGCCTCCGATTCATCAGGGATATTCATACTAACAATAAATGATCGACCGATCCAGGTCGAATCGTCTGGCAGATTTTCAACAGAGATTCTTGTAAATGAAGGATTAACACAAATATTGATCCTCGCTGAGGACAAGAATCACAATAAGTCAAGCAAGGTTTTTTCGGTGAGCAGGACAGGAGTTAGTACGACAATACCTTTAACTGATACAGAACCAGCCAAAATTAAAAGCAGGTACTTTGCTCTTGTTATCGGCATTAATGATTATCAAGATCCTGGTATTACCAGCCTGGACAATCCACTTAAAGATGCTGCCTCTCTATTCGACGTGCTGACAACTGATTATACTTTTAATCCGGAGAATGTGATTTTTTTGAAGAATCCCACCCGAGATAAAATTATTATTGCATTAGATCAGCTTTCAAGAAGGATCTCCAAAGATGATAATCTACTTATTTTCTATGCCGGACATGGACTTTGGGACGCAAAACGAAGATTGGGCTATTGGCTACCTGCAGACGCAACTATTTCCAATACTGCGAACTGGATTTTAAATTCTACTGTTAAGGATATGATTGCAGGTATTCCTTCGAAACATACACTGCTGATTGCTGATGCTTGTTTTAGCGGAAGTATTTTTAAAACAAGAAAGGCATTTAACGATGCACCTCCAAGTGTAGAGAAACTATTCGAACTACCCAGTAGGAAAGCAATGACAAGCGGAACTATGACTGAGGTACCTGATAAAAGTGTATTTCTTGAATTCCTTCTTAAAAGACTCATAGATAATAAATTACCTTACCTCTCATCTGAGCAGTTATTTGCCAGTTTCAGAGAGGCGGTAATGAATAACAGTCCAAATACTCCTCAATATGGTGTAATACAGGAAACAGGTGATGAGGGTGGCGATTTTATTTTTATTAAAAATGTTTTGAATTAAAAACCCTTATCAGTATCTGGATTTTCGTGTCTCTCATGAAGATCTTTTTTTGTAGCTCCCTTTGTACTATTAGGATAATAATTTACCTGAACATCATAAGTACCTTCAATTGGATCTTTCCATCCAAACCAGTAATTCTTCATAAACTCATCATAGTCTTTTGCTCTTGAACTACAGTCTATACGTAAATATTGAGATTCCATTTCACTAAGACTAAGATCATATATCCCGTATTCATAATAAAGCTGGTCAAGTATACTGGCTGGTATACCTGGTATAGAATATTCTCTGATGGACGGAGAAAAATAAACATACCAGATGACTCGGTACCCATTATTATCTTCGAAAGATGATGAGTGTCGCCATGTTAAACTAAGATTATCTGCCTCATCACTAATATCAAATAAGTATTCAAGTTTAGGGAATGCAGACTGAAGGGAGAAATATACCCACACTGGGGAAATCACTTCGGGAATATGTTTTGAATAATATGATCCATACGAGTAGTAATCACTTCCAAAGCAATCAAGGTCGATTCTGTAATTTGAATTTGGCAGGAATGATTGCGGATTGACGATGGATACATTATTATTATTGGTATATTTAGAGAATACTGTAAATGAATTACTTGTAAAATCAGAATTTTGATATTTATCCAAATAAATGAAATAGTCGGTATACGAAATAGAATTATTTAAATCTATTTCTGTAGTAGTAAAATCAGAATTCATAATTGAAAGATCTATTGTAATCGTTGAGTTCGGAGTAAGATTTTCGATAAATTTGTACTTATCTCCAGAAGAAGTATAGATCCGAATAAAAAGCCCTGAATTAATGTTGGTATAAATAGGAAAATTAAATGAGCCTGTCGTAAGGTCCCCGGTTGTATAATTCTTCATGGTTGAAGAGAGTAAAAACTCGGAATAGGCAGGAATATTTGAAAAATTTACAGTGGCTTGACCAAGGTAAGTGTAAGTAGGTGGGGATGTTGTTTGTGTATAATCTTTAGAGAAAGGTAATATGCCAACATACGTCGTCAATGTAATGTATGGGATTGAGGAATTTTCTTTGACAAACATTCGAGTAAAAGTGAATCTGTCGTAGGGCTCATTATCCACCCTGTTAACCTCGAAAATATCTTCTTCGTTAATACTTAACTTTTTAGATGATAACAATTCACCATCCATTGAATTGATAAAATAAAAAGCCTGATTATAGTATGAATAATAATTAGCAGGAATTTTAATCGAAATAAGTTTGCTGGCAGGCATATCTTCATTCAGAGATGATTCGGCACAACTTGTCAAAAGGATAAAGGCCAATAGCAATAACTGAAGAGATCTATTATTACACATATTTAGAAAAGTGAAGATTGAAAATTTTGTTTAAGCTAACTTAAATAAAGATAGTATAATTTACCGAATGTTTTGATGATAATAACTAAATATTACTATGAAATAATTGTTAAAAAGGCCAGATTTACAAATAAAAAAGTTATTCCTAGATTGAAATTTTTCTCCTCCCAAGGATAATATCTAATATTATGTTAGTCAATCTCAAAAAGCAAATAATTGTTAACAATATGTAAATATGCAATTTTAACAATTTGTGGATTTTTCCCATATAGGAACAAAGATTGATAGGTTTCCAGTATTAGGGAGGAAAATAAATTATGCAAAGAGGAATTAGAAGTAATATAGATATCATGATAAATTATTTTCCATAGATATATTAAAGATTAGTCAATTTCAGAAATATGAGAGTTGTGTAAATAATCTGGAAAAATTCAAATAAATTTTGATTTTGTTATAAAATCAGAAAAACTATTATATTTTTGCGCTTCCTTATTCGGGGTGTAGCGCAGCCCGGTTAGCGCATCTGGTTTGGGACCAGAGGGTCGCAGGTTCGAATCCTGCCACCCCGACAAAAGAAAAAGCCCTGTCCGACGAAAGGAGGACAGGGCTCTGTTTTTCAATGCGTTGAAAGCTCGCTTTCAAAAGCAAATTGAAAAACAGAGCCCTAAGGCACGCGCAGCGTGCCAGGGCTTTTTCTTTTGGATGCCACCCCAACAGGATCATGAAATAATCCTGTATGGCTCCGGGGTGTTCTATTTATTGTGATTCAATTTGTGAAGCGATTCCCTGATGCTGTCCTGGTGAGCGGGATCTGTGTATTTCATCCAGGTCAGACATGGCTCAATTTTCTGGAAGAGACTGATCTTTATGTATTTTGAATTTTCTTTCCTGGTGACTTCCTCAAAAAGAAATTTCTGGTTAGGTGTATCATATAATATTCCCATAAAGATTGGATCGAATTTGGATCCACGGTTTGAAAGACTATCCTCAAATGAGGGAACAAAACTCTCTACCTCATATCTGAATCCAAGGAATGTAGCATTCCTGAAATCATTAATTATATTAAATGAATTATCAAAATCCTTATCTGCAGAATATCTTTGGAATAAGTTTACTATATCCCTGAATTCAGTCTTGCCAGAGAAAGAGCACACAATTATTCTAAGTTCAGGAATGATGCAATATGAGTCCGTTTTTTTATCCATGTTTATCAAACGGATACTAATTTACACTAATCCATTGAGATACAGGCCTGGATTTATGGATTTTTAACTTTAATGATGTTCCCAACCCACCTTGTCAATCATTGTTAAATATAAATCAGCTTGAGAAGTTTTATCTATATTCCTATAATGCCACCAGGATTATTGTACTCGAAGATACCTTGCAGTTTGAAATTCAGATAAATTTTCTAAACTTTACTCTAAATTCATAAACATAATCATGAAAGCAACGACAATTCATTCATTTAGATCTTTAATTATTGCCAGCGTTACAGCTGCTTTTCTGTTCCCCGGCACTCTTTTTTCACAAAAAAATGATGCTCTTAAACTGGTGTATGATTATCCTCAAAGTACCCCGGTTAAATACCTGTCTAAGAGTAAGATGGTGCAAAATATGGATATCAACGGACAAACAATGGTCGTTAGTGTCGATGCCCTCCTTGGTTGCACTGTAGCCGCAAAGGGTAAAGAAGGAGATAAACTTTTACTGGAAATAAAGATAGACACGCTGGTACAGAGTGTGGAAACCCCGGGTGCCAATACCGGTGGTGTGCTGAAGGATGCTATCGGAAAAGTCTTCAACATTAAAATTTTAAATACTGGTAAAGAGGTTGATCTTGTTGAAGCACAGAAGGTCAGTTATACAAATGGTCAGGGTGCACCTTCAACCATGGATGAGTCTTTCAGTGATTTTTTTCCTGATTTGCCTGCTGAATCAATAACTCCCGGGTATACCTGGTCGAGCACTGACACTCTGAATAATGACTCGGAATCTGCAAAGCTTAAAATCATCGTAAAAGCAGAAAATAAGTTCGAAGGTTATGAGCAGGTTGACGGTCTTAAGTGTGCCAAAATATCATTTGCACTTACCGGCAGCAGGGAGCTAAAGACCCAAACCCAGGGAATGGATATTAAGATGACTGGTCCCTTAACAGGTTCAGGCGATCTGTTCTTTTCTGCTGAAAAAGGCTATTTCATAAAAGAGACTGTTATAACAAAGACAATAGGGCAGATTGAAATCACCTCTCCGGAGAATATGTCATTCCCGGTTACTGTTGATCAGAATTCCGTGGTAGAGGTAATTAAGTAAATAGAATTTCGATAATAAATTGTTATCTATTTAGAATACAGAGACTTTCCACTACTGATAAAAAATTCCGGACACCTAAAAAGGAAACTTTGTCCCGTTCCCGTATCTCTGGGACGGGACATTGTTCTTTGTGATTTAAGAATATATATAAACTTGTAAGCAGGTATTCAATAGATTAATAACCATTTTTTATCCTTCCGGCCTGCAAGTAGCTTTTGAGTGTACATTTTGCGTTTTTAGTGAACAATGTGGTGTTATTATTGTTTGATGAATGAATTTTAATTTCAACTATATGAAAAGCATTATTTCTTCACTATTTTTTATCGTTATGATATCAACTTCACTTTTTTCGCAATCCTCTTTCTATGATTTCAAGGTAAAGACTTTGGAAGGAAAAGATTTTGATTTTGCATCACTTAAGGGAAAAAAGGTAATGGTTGTTAATACAGCCTCAAAATGTGGATTTACTCCTCAGTATGAAGACCTTCAGTCCCTGTATGAGCAGTACGGCCAGAAGCTTGTTATTATAGGTTTCCCTGCAAACAATTTCATGAACCAGGAACCAGGAACTGCAGAGGAAATCAGGCAGTTCTGCACAGATAAATATGAGGTTACCTTTCCTATGATGGAAAAAATTTCAGTTAAGGGGAAAGATATGCACCCTCTTTATCAGTGGCTTACATCGAAAGAAAAGAATGGTGTTATGGATTCTTCCGTGAAGTGGAACTTTCAGAAGTACCTCATAGATGAAAACGGGAAGCTTGTGGATGTGATTTATTCCAAGGAGAAACCCGGATCCGAAAAGGTGATAAACTGGCTTTCGCAGAAATAAGGCTAGAGGTTTACGGTAAGTATATCACCGGTCCTGGAGACACTGTATGACTTTAATGCAACAGTTGCAGGACCGTTGACGACACTTCCGGTAAGTGAAAATTTAGAACCATGGCAGGGGCAGGGAAAATTCTTTGCCCCATTGTCGTAATTAATGGTGCATCCTGCATGGGTGCATGCTTTTGCGAGAGCTACAAATGAAGTACCCGTATTTGCAATTATAAGGTTCAGATAGACAAGTGATCCTCCTGAAGCATTCAATACCGAATATGCAGGGTCGGTGAGATCTAAAGTTATTTTGTTATTCCCGGTATTGCCGGAGTTACCTACTGGATCTTCCTGTTTTGTACAACTTTCAAGTAATGCCGGTGTAACAAGCACGGTCGTGCTGCCGATCACAATCTTTCTTATAATATCTCTGCGTGTCATGATTTCCTTATTTCCATCTAAAACAACGACACATGGAAATTGTTCATTAAATGACACTTATGCCTTTCTGGGCAAATTGATATTTAATCTTCTTATTGTTTAGTAAATCATGAGCCCCTGATGCCGGGGTTTTTTGCTAGAAAACGAAGGGAATGAACATCTTTGTTTTCTTCATGTACAGGTTGTAATCCTGCCCAAATTTCTCGATCATCTCTTTCTCCTCAATCCGGGCAGTAATATATATGCCCAGCAGATTGATAATTCCAAGTATAACCTGGATTTTCCCGGGATCCTTGAACATCACTCCGGTACCAAGCAGGAGTAGCGAACAGTAAAGAGGATGCCTGATAAATTTATATATTCCTGATTCTACAAGAACAGTGGTCCTTTCAATATGGTTTGATTCAGGCTGCCCCTTTCTGTTGAGCAGAAGAAATCCTGCCACTCCCGGATAAATTGATGCAAACAAAAAAATCCAGGAGATTATCTGAAAGCCTGAGAGCGGATCCCTGAACCAAAGCTTCCAGTTTAACATGAAGAGGATGAAAATACTTTCGAATGAGAAAAACCTGGCAATCCCGTGATATCTTTTTTCCTTGATCGAGAAATGCCATGAAAAGGCGATAATGACAAGTGTTCCGGCAGCAAGGGTATAGTAGTTCATGTTAAGATAATTTTCAGGATGTTTTAGTTTTCGGTCTGCTCAGGAAATTATACATTTCAATCTGTGCCTGAAATGGTTCTTTCCCCGGCTTTACAAACTTGTTGGAAAACTCAGGATCAATCTTCCGGGCCTTGATGTTGTCGTGCCAGAGTATATCAAAGATCTTCTTCAGTTCATTTTTTATGCTCTTATCAAACACCGGGCAGGTCACTTCAATCCTGTGTTCTATATTCCTGGTCATCAGGTCCGCCGAAGAAATATAGCACTCTTCGTTGCCATCGTTGCAGAATATCATCAACCTGCTGTGCTCAAGAAACCTGTCGACGATTCCTATCGCCTTAATATTCTCACTGATATCTTTAAGCCCGGGAACAAGAGAAATCATGCCTCTTATTATAAGCTTTATAGTTACCCCGGCAGAGCTTGCCTCATAGAGGTTTTCAATAATTTCGCTGTCAGATAGATTATTAAGTTTCAGGTATATATATGCATTTTTGCCGGCTTTTGCATTCCTTATCTCGTTTTCTATAAGCAGGTTAATTTTATTTCGTAAGGAAAATGGCGAAAGAACGAGATGATAATAATTATCCTTTTTATAGTTTACATTGAAAAAGTTAAAAGCTTTCTGTACCTCGTTTGTGATTTTCAGGTTTGTGGTAAGAAGAAGATGATCGGTATAAACCCTGGCGGTATCTTCATTGAAGTTCCCGGTGCCGATGGCAGCATATCGCTGGGTAACATCATTTTTAACGCGGGTGATCAGCAGGAGCTTTGCATGTACTTTAAGGCCGGGTACACCATAGATAACCTTTACACCTTCCTCCTGAAGTTTATTCCCCCAGAGAATATTTGCTTCCTCATCGAACCTGGCCTGAAGTTCAACAACGGTAGTAACATGCTTACCATTCCTTGCGGCATTAAGCAATGCATTTATGACGCTCGAATTCCTTGCAAGCCTGTAAAGGGTGATCTGGATAGAGGTTACATTGGGATCAATTGAAGCCTCCCTGAGCAGATCGATAAAATGATCGAAGGAATGATAAGGGAAGTGAAGCATTATATCTTTCCTCTTGATTACAGAAAGAATGCTTTTCCCTGCCTGGATATCCTTATGAGTTACCGGTACGAAAGGGTTGAAATAAAATTTCTTCTTTCCAAGGTTGGGGAACCTCATGAAATCCTTCAGGTTATGATATCTCTCTGCCGGGATTACGACATCATCAGGACCGAAATTGAGTTTCTTTGTAAGGATCTTCAGAAAATCGTCAGGCATTTTTTTATCATAAATAAACCTGACCGGTGAACCCCATTTCCGTTGTTGAATGCTCCGTGATAATTTTTCAATATAACTTTCAGAGATATCGTCAGCTATCTCAAGCTCGGCATCTTTCGTCAGTTTTATAGTATAGGCTGAGAAATCGTCAAAATCAAAAATAAAGAAGATATCCCTGAGCCCGAACCGGATAATATCATCGAGGTATATTATATATTTATCCTCCCCGATATCAGGCAACGCAATAAACCTTGGCAGAACATTTGCAGGAACCTCAAGCAATGCATACCTTTTCTTTTCTGCCCCCTTTTTATGCAATATTATTGCGAGATATATTGCATCATCCGTGAGGTTTGGCAGCTCAGCATCGCTTACAATCAGATATGGCATCAGTCTCGAGCGGACCTCGGTAATGAAATAGTTCCTGATATATTGCTCGTGCTCCGGGGTGAGCTGCTTTTCATTGACAAAATGGATCTTATGCTTATCCAGTTCCTGGATCAGTGACGAATAAATTTTCTCAAACTTAACATTCTGTGAGAGGACTATTTCGTGAACCCTTTTAAGTGTTGCTTTGGGATTATATCCGAGAATATCTTTTGATTTTGAACCGAGCTGTGATAACCTTTTCAGAGTTGCTACCCTTACACGAAAATATTCATCGAGGTTATTTGAGTATATGCCGAGGAATTTAAATCGTTCGATAAGCGGAACACTCTTGTTGTCTGCTTCCTGAAGCACGCGCTCGTTGAAGGAAAGCCAGCTTATTTCCTTAGGGATGTATTTTTTGCTCATTATTGCTTTTCCGGTTTAAGAAAATATTCCATGCTGCCAGTACTGGTTTTTATTTCCGACCATAGACTTACAGGAAAAGTCAGGCAGGCTATACTTGTTTTAGTAAGAAACTCACATCCTTCTGTGCACAATCTGTCAGGCATTTCGGTGAACGATGGGTTATGTCCGAACAATGTAACTGTATCAGTCTTATCTCCAACTTTTTCGAGTATTGCAAAAAGGTGTTTGAGATCAGCTTTGAAATACAAGTCACTGTCAACCATTATGACATCATACCTTATATTGAATTCAGCAGCAAAAATAAATGCAGTCTCGAGGGCCCTGAAAGCCGGACTTGTAATGAATTGTCCCGGGTTTATTTCCTCTTCCCTGAACCTTTTTGCCATCTGTTTTGAAATAACTTTTCCCCTGGTAGTCAGGGATCTCTCAAAATCAGATATCTCAGAAGACTGGTCTTCAGCACGCCCGTGCCGTACAAAAATTATTTTTTTCATAATCAATTGCCAAAACTTGTACCCATATTTCTTGCCTGGATAACAAGAGGATTATCATTTTCCACAAGCTTGAGCTTTCCAGAAACATCTGCCAGTGGAACAGATACTATCTTATTGTTTTTCAGTGCTACCATATTGCCGAAATCCTGTTTTGCGATCATGTCGGCAGCAGCTGTTCCATAGCGGGTAGCCAGAACCCTGTCCATAGGTGAAGGTGTACCTCCCCTCTGGATATAACCGAGAACAGTCTCCCTTGTCTCAAGCCCTGTCATTTCAGAAATCCTGTTGCTAAGGTATTGTGCTACTGATTTTTCCTTGCCCGGGTTCTTTATTCCCTCTGCAACAACAACAATGGAATAAGGCTTATTCCCTGCAGCACGTTGAAGGAGGTAATCAGATATTTTCTCCTCGCTGTACGGTATCTCAGGTATAAGGATTACATCTCCGCCGCCGGCAATTCCCGAATAAAGGGCTATCCAGCCTGCATTATGACCCATAAGTTCTATAAGCATTATTCTTTTATGAGAGTTTGCAGTTGAGTGAAGCCTGTCGATAGCCTCTGTTGCAATATTTACAGCTGAGTCGAATCCAAATGTGATATCCGTACCCCACACATCATTGTCGATTGTTTTAGGAATCCCCACTACATTGAGCCCTTCCTGCGCCAGCAAATTTGCAGTTTTAAGTGTTCCGTTACCACCTATGCATACCAGGCAGTTAAGCCCCATCTGTTCGTAATGTTCAACTATAAGATCAGGTTTCCTGATTTCATTCTTCTTCTTACCGCTGCTTTTAAAGGGTTTTTCCCTTGATGTCCCGAGTATTGTGCCTCCTAGAGTGAGAATACCTGAAAGATCATGTTCAGAAAGCTCACGGTATTCCTTGTTAATCATACCTGTAAAGCCATCACTTATACCTACCAGCTTCATCCCGTATTCCACAATCGCTGTCTTGCCAACGCCCCTGATAGCAGCATTTAGACCCGGACAATCTCCTCCTGCAGTCAGGATACCAATCCTCATCCCTGAACTCTTTTTAGCCATTTCCTGATTATCTTTAAGATATAAGCAAATTTAACTTTTTATTTATTTTTTTAAGAGCAAATTTCAGATTTTCGATTATCGTCAGCTGTTTATGCTGGCTCAACATCAATTACTGCTACCATGATTGCGGATCCAATTTTATACCCTGATGAAAAGGAGTTATAGCTCATTCTTCTGTAAAATCGCGGATCATACATTTTGCCGGGAACACTTATAATTCATAACTTTATTGGCCTGAGTATAACTAAACCTGCTATGGAACCAGATTATGTAAAAATTAAAGATATAAAACCTGTCCTCGCAGGGTATATCAGGGACGCACAGGCTCTTTCCCGCATGGTTCCGTTTCCTGACGATGCTGCAGTTCATGATATCCGGGTACTGATGAAAAAATCAAGAGCGGTAATGAGGCTTATAGCCAGGCAGACCGACCAGGATTCATTTACAAGGAATTATGAGGTTTTCCGTGAAACAGGACGGTTGCTCAGTCTATGGAGGGAGACATCTGTTCACAGGAAAACAATAAAGAGTATAAAAAAAAATCATGAAGCTCTTTTTGAATCACTAATTGAAAATGAAAAGCTGGGAGCGCTTCTGAAAAAGCCGCTTCTGCCTTCAGCCCCTGTGCCTGAAGCATTAAATGATCTGACCACTATAGGGGAGATGCTTAATAAAGCTGGCTTCAGGATCAGGTTTCAGAAGATGGACAATCTTGATCCAAAATTGCTGCTGAAAGAACTTGAGAACTCATTCAACATTGCAGCCGACAGGTATATCATCTGCAGAAACAGAATTAAACCTGAAAACCTTCACCTGTTCCGAAAGAAAGCCAAGGATTTTTTGTATCAATTGTGGTTCTTCAGGTCGTTGAACCCGGCAGTAATAAAATCACTGGAAAAGAAACTTGACCTGATGACGCAGAATCTGGGCAGGTATAATGACCTCTCCCAACTTGTAAACGCACTTGAATATAAGTATGACAAGACAAATGCTGACCCTGCAATTGATGAACTTATAATACTAATCCGTGAAGCCCAGGACAGGTACTTGTCAAAAGTCTGGCCGGTGGCTCATAAGGTATTTTGCCCGGGGAAGACGCTGCTGAATGTAATTGGTTTTAAGATTCTTATAATATGACCGGAACAAAACTCATTCCGATTTGTTTTTGATACGGTATTAATAACTTAAAAATAAGACGATGAAAAAGAACATGGGAAATCTTGACAGGATTATAAGGCTTCTGGTTGCTGCAACAATTGCATTGCTTTACCTGTTAGGTGTTATAAGCGGTACTCTTGCTTATATTTTGCTTGCAGTCGCAGTTATCTTTATTGCAACCAGCTTTGTAAGTTTCTGCCCGATTTATAAGCTTTTTAATTTAAGCACCAGGAAGGAAGAATAATTTCCCTAACCGGTCAATCAAGATCGAACCATTCCCTGTAACCTGACTGTCCGTTGCGCGGGAAACTTCTATGATAGAACTCATTAGTATGGTTGTCGTAGTCGTATTCTTTTCCCCATTCGACTGAATTCTCAATGGTTGTGCGTATACCTTTTATTATATACTTCAGCTCATCGTCAGTCATGGTTGGGTGAAGTGACAGCCTTATCCATCCGGGTTTCAGCGACAGGTCACCGGCTTCAATGAGGTCGGTGATCTCCCTTGATTGTTTTACATCAACATTGAGCAGGAAATGTCCATAGGTGCCTGCACAGGAACATCCTCCTCTAACCTGGATGCCAAACCTGTCGTTCAGTAACTTAGTTAAAAGGTTATGATGGATATTATCGACATAGAATGAGAATACCCCGAGCCGCTCTTTTATATTATCAGCCAGTATATGAACTCCTTTTATGCTGCCCAGTTCCTCAAAAGCTATATTGATAAGTTCCTTTTCGCGCATTCTTATATTTGATGTGCCCATCTTTTCCTTGAGCCTGATGGCTAATGCCGCTCTTATTCCCTGCAGGAATCCAGGTGTTCCCCCGTCTTCTTTAACCTCTATATCACTAATGTAGCTGTATCCGCCCCAACGGTTGGTCCATTTCACTGTGCCACCTCCAGGAGTATCGGGTGTCTGGTTTTTGTAAAGTTTTTTGCTGAAAACCAGGACGCCGGCGCTGCCCGGTCCTCCCAGGAATTTATGAGGTGAGAAAAATATCCCGTCAAGCTGTTGCATCTTGTTCTCAGGATGCATGTTAATGTCCACATAGGGTGCTGAGGCCGCAAAATCAATAAAGCAAAATCCGTTATGCTCATGCATGATCTCTGCCAGTTCATAATATGGCGGGAAATAACCTGTAACATTTGAACAAGCCGAAAAGGATCCTATGAGCATAGGCCGGTCTAGGTATTTGACAATTTCAGCACGAAGGGCATCAGGGTTAACGGTAAGATCAGGATTGGGCTCAAGAAGAACCACATCTGCCAGGGTCTCGAACCATGATGTGTGATTAGAATGATGTTCGGTATGAGTCAGAAATACTACCGGCCGGTGTTTATTTGGTAGTTCCTTGCAGCTGTTAAATCCACCAGCGTCGACTGCGCAATAATGAAGGGCCTGCTCTGGCACTTTCAGACCAAGTATTCTCTGCAGCTTGGCAATAGCAGAAGTCATACCTGTACCTGTAAAGAGAAGTACGTCATCATCGTTGGCATTCACGTGCTTTTTAACTATTTTCTGTGCGAGGTGGTAAGCATTCGTCATTGCCACGCCTGTGGCAGAAGATTCTGAATGTGTGTTGCCAATATAGGGACCAATAACTTCCACCATTCTTTTTTCTATAGGTCCGTAGAGCCTTCCACTGGCTATCCAGTCAGCATATACAAGATTCTTTGGCCCGCAGGGTGTAGATATCTCTGAATCAATTCCGACTATGTTCTTGCGGTATGTGCTGAAATACTTTTCAATATCCTGCATAAAAGTTATTGCATTTTCATAAGGCTTCAAAAGTAACTATAACTATTGAATTCTGAATAATATGTTGCATAGGGCATGTGAAGTAATTTATACTGATTCTAAATAAATATTATTTCACAGATTGTTAATTAATTAACAGTAGCCTTTGTCCATTATGTATAAATAACATATAGATATATAAATACATCAATATTTAATCAATTCTATTTTTTTCTACCTTAGCAAAACTATTTAATCTTATATGGCAAACAGGCGTGAATTCATTAAGATTTCCTTATATGGAGCAGGCATCCTGGCTGCAGGAGCAGGATCCTACAAATTGGTTAGGGCTCTGACAAAAAAAGAAGAAAAGGAAATTAAGCAACTTGGTATAGATCTTAAACGCACCCCTACATATTGCGAGGTATGTTTCTGGAAATGTGCCGGTTGGGTATATAAAACTCCTGATGGTAAGATTTGGAAAATCATTGGTAACGATGATGACCAGCACTGTAACGGCAGGTTCTGTCCCAGGGGTACAGGTGGTATAGGAATGTATTACGATGAAGACCGGCTGAAGACACCGCTTATAAGGACAGAGGACAGGGGCAAACAGGTGTTTCGTGAAGCAACCTGGGATGAAGCTCTCGATCTGATTGCCGGGAAGATAAAAGAGATTTCTTCCAAATATGGCCCGGAAAGCCTTGCACTTTTTACACATGGATCAGGCTCTGCTTATTTCACCTCCCTGTTTAAAGCTCTTGGCACTGACAGTATTGCTGAGCCATCCTATGCTCAGTGCAGGGGACCGAGGGATGAAGCTTTCTTTGCAACCTTTGGAGAGGAAGCATATTCACCTGAGATCACCGATATACGCGATACCAAATGCCTTGTCCTGATTGGCTCGCATATTGGGGAAAACATGCATAACGGGCAGGTACAGGAGATGTCGGATGCCATCGATAAGGGTGCATCGATAATTACAGTAGACCCGCGGTTTTCAACAGCAGCAGGCAAATCAAAGTTCTGGCTTCCAATTAAGCCCTCAACCGATATAGCTTTATTGCTTGCATGGATGCATGAGATAATATATAATGAATACTACGATAAAAAATATGTTGAGAAGTACTGCACGGGATTTGAACAGCTTAAGGCACATGTAAAGGATTTTACACCTGAGTGGGCTTATGGGATAACCACCATCAAACCGGAGCTTATCAGGAAAACGGCAAAGGAGATGGCTGATGCATCGCCTGCAGTTCTTATTCATCCGGGACGTCATGTTACCTGGTATGGTGATGATACCCAGCGAGTAAGGGCAATTGCTATTCTCAATGCATTGTTGGGATCATGGGGAAAGAGGGGCGGCTTCTACCGCCAGGCACGATTCTCACTTGCTTCACCTGAGATTCCGGCATATAAACAGCCTGCCAGAAGCTGGACTGATCTGTTCCCCGGGAAATTCCCGGTAGCAAGTTCACCAGTCTGCAACCTTCTTATCGACGCATCAATTCCTGAGAATAATCCTGGACATCAGATTAAAAGCTGGTTTGTTAATGCCACAAACCTGCCGCTTACCATCCCCGACCAGGCAAAAACGATAAAAGCTATTCAGAACCTGGAACTCCTTGTAGCAGTCGATACAATGCCTATGGAGATTACAGGATGGGCCGATGTGGTTCTTCCTGAATGCACCTACCTGGAACGCTATGACGGTCTGCGGGCAAGCCCCCACAGGCGACCTGCACTGGCACTCAGGATGCCGGCCGCTGAGCCGATGTACAACACAAAACCGGGTTACTGGATAGCCAGGGAACTTGCTCTAAAGCTGGGAATGGGAAGTTATTTCCCCTTCGAAAAGCAGGAAGAATTGCTTGATTGGCAGCTGAAAAAGGCAGGTACTTCTCTTGAAGAAATGAAAAAATCCGGAGTCAAAAACTTCGACAGGGAGTCTGATGACCTTTATATTGCTGAGGGTGAAGAGGTTTCTTTCCCAACTGACTCAGGTAAGATTGAACTATATTCTGCTTTTCTTGAACAATCCGGATTTGACCCGCTTCCAAAATATGTTCCTCATGAAGAGCCGCCTGATGGCTATTACCGCCTTATATATGGTCGCGCCCCCATGCATACTTTCAGCCGGACTTCCAATAACCCCAACCTTACCGACCTGATGGAAGAAAATTCAGTATGGATCAATCCGAAGGTTGCAAAACAATGGGGTATAGTTAACAACCAGCTTATCTGGCTTAAGAACCAGGACGAAATAATCTCAACCTTCCCCGTAAAGGCAAGGGTGACTGAAAGAATAAGGTGGGATTCAGTATATATGGTACATGGTTTTGGTCATGCTCAGAAACAGATGAAACGTTGTTTCGGAAAGGGTGCTAGCGATACACAGCTTATCAGCCGGGTGCTCGAGGATCCGATAATGGGAGGCACCGGCATGAGAGGAAATTTTGTAACATTCATTCTTGAAAAATCAGAAAAGGAGGTTGCATCATGAGGTATGCGATGGCAGTTGATACCAGGAAATGTGTGGGATGCAGCGATTGTGTTGTAGCATGCCAGACTGAAAACGCTGTTCCGATAGGATATTGCCGCGACTGGGTGGTGGAAGTTACCGATGGTACATATCCCCAGCTCGAAATGGAGATCAGGTCGGAGAGATGTAATCATTGTGCAAATGCCCCCTGTGTAAGGTGCTGTCCGACTGGTGCGAGCCATATAGTGGATGGAGGCATTGTCGTTGTTACCAAGACAGATTGTATCGGATGCGGTGCTTGCATTGCATCATGCCCCTATGATGCCCGGTACCCTCACCCAAAAGGTTATGTTGATAAATGTACATTTTGTGAACACAGGATACGGAACGGGATGAAACCTTCTTGTGTGGAGGTATGCCCTACTAAGTGTCTCTATTTCGGCGATCTCCACGATCCGAACAGCAGTGTTTCACTGGTTCTGAAGAGGAGGAAATATAAAACACTCATCCCGGAAGCAGGTACTGATCCACAATTATATTTTTTAATTTAAGTAACTAATAATCACCTATATGAGAGAGGAGATAATAGTCAGTGGCAGGAATAATCCGATGGTTGATCCCAACCTGCATATCTGGCACTGGCAGATTCCGCTTTATCTTTTCCTGGGAGGAATGGCAGCCGGTATCCTGATAATTGCTGCACTCTACTATATTCGTGGCAGGGAGAAAGACTACAGAACAGCAGTCAGGATAACTCCATTCCTTACCCCGTTCCTTCTTGTGCTGGGTTTGCTTGCACTCTTCATCGACTTGAGACACAAACTTTTCTTCTGGCAACTTTATACTAATATTAAGCTCCAGTCGCCGATGTCGTGGGGAGCCTGGACTCTTATGGTAATAACCCCAGTAGCATTTATTTGGTGTGCCCTCCACATAAGAGATATTTTCCCGCAGTGGGACTGGAAATACAGCTGGCTTAAAGCACTTGAAGAATTCTTTAATAAATACAAAAAAGCACTTGCCTGGGTAATGCTGATTTATGGAATAATCCTTGGCATATATACCGGTATCCTGCTTTCAGCATTCAATGCCCGTCCACTGTGGAATACCTCTATCCTGGGGCCACTGTTCCTGGCATCCGGATTATCTGCAGGTGCTGCTTCAACCTTAATACTCTCCAGGAACAGTGAAGAGAGAAAACAGTTTGCCCGTATTGATCTTGTAATGATTGGAATAGAATTATTCCTTATCATACATATGTTTATGGGATTCCTTGCAAGCACACAGGTTCAGATTGAAGCTGCACAGATGTTCCTTGGAGGCGCCTATACTACTTCATTCTGGGTATTCGTGATTCTTCTGGGGCTTGTTATTCCGGGTGTTCTTGAAATAATGGAACTAAGGAAACTTCATATTCCTGCCTTTGTTCCGGCCCTGATGGTAATATTCGGAAGTATAATGCTGCGATTTATTATTGTATATGCCGGGCAGATGAGCAGGTGGCTCTATTAGAAAACGGTTGTTTCATAAACCTGAATTGTTAGAATGATTTAAAAATTTATAATATGACTGAAACAAAGGAATTAAGGAAGACAAAATACCTCAATCCTTATCTTGGAGGTGTACTTTTAGGCATTGTCCTGCTGTCAGCTAACTTTATTGCAGGACGCGGACTTGGTGCCAGCGGAGCAATCAAGAGTACAATTGTCGCAACGATGAACACTGTTGCCCCGTCGGCTTCAGAAAATTCGGCTTTTGTGAAAGAATTCCAGGGATCGCATGGAGGAAACCCAATGAAGACATGGCTGGTTTTCGAGATGCTGGGTGTCCTGGTGGGTGGATTTATTTCGGGCGCCATAGCCGGACGTCTTAAGTTCAAGGTTGAGCATTCACCAAAGATCACTTCCAGGAAGAGATTGATTCTTTCACTTATCGGAGGAGTGCTCTTTGGATTCGGTTCACAACTTGGCCGTGGATGTACCAGTGGTTCTGCCCTGAGCGGAATGGCTGTCCTTTCACTTGGAGGCTTCATCACCATGATGGCTATCTTCGGGACTGCTTTTGCACTTGCATATTTCTTCAGGAAAAATTGGATTTAATGATTTATTGCCTTTAAAAATTCAGAGAAATGGGACCACTAGTAGTAAATGAATTAATATCTGAAAACACCAACCTCTTCCTTGCTTTCATTATAGGAATAGCATTCGGATTTGTTCTGGAGAGCAGCGGTTTTTCTTCAAGCAGAAAACTTGCAGGTGTATTCTATGGTTACGATACCGTTGTATTAAAAGTATTCTTCACAGCTGCAATAACCGCTATGCTCGGACTACTTTTCTTCAGTCTTTTCGGTTGGGTAGACCTCAACCTGGTTTATGTGAATCCTACTTACCTCACTTCCGCAATTGTCGGCGGTGTTATAATGGGTGCAGGATTTATAATCGGAGGCTATTGCCCCGGAACCAGTTTCTGTGGTGCTTCTATCGGGAAAATTGATGGAATGGTTTTCATCGGAGGATTGTTTATCGGTGTACTGATATTCGGACTGGGATACAACCTCTGGGATAACCTGTATATGGCAAAAGATATGGGTTCACCTAAGGTAAGCGAATCACTTGGTATGAGCGATGGCCTCTTTGCCCTTATCCTCATAATTGTTGCCCTCGCAATGTTTACTTTTGCCGAATGGGCTGAGAGAAAATTTCCCAGGGAAGAATATTAATTTGATTGTTAAGTTAAAACGACGAATATGAAACCACGTATTTTACTTGCATTGTTTATAATCCCTCTGGGATTGATTATTGCTGCTGTTCCACAGAATAAGACAAGACCATATAAGCTGACTGCCAATGAGATGCTCAATGAGGCAAATACCAGGACACAGTTCGTTACTTCTGAGACTGTTGCCGATATGATCGTCAATAAAGACCCGCTGCTTCAGCTTATCGATGTCAGAAGCCAGGAGGACTTTGAAAGATACAGCCTGCCAGGTGCTATTAATATTCCATTACCTGACCTTCTCTCTGACCAGTATGCTGACATTCTTAACCAGGATGTCAGGATGAATGTTTTCTACTCTAACGGGACTCTGAGTGCAAACGAAGCCTGGATGATAACACGACAGTTGGGTTATTCGAATAATTATGTTCTCGAGGGTGGTCTTAACTACTGGTTTGATACTATTTTAAACCCTCAGAAACCTTTGTCAACAAACTCAGATGAGGAATTCGCCAAGTATGATTTCCGGAAAGGTGCAGGACAGGCTCTTGGAGGTGGTGCAGTAGTACAGAGTGAACAGACCCAGACGGGCAGTGCAGCAAAACCTGTTGTAAAAGCAGCTCCCAAAAAGAAGAAGGCATCAGGTGGTTGCTGATCATCTGAAATGAAAACGAAGATTGCAGGAGTGATCCTCGCCGGCGGATCAAATAAAAGGTTCGGCGGGATCACTAAAGCTAACATAATTATTAACGGTGAGAAGATCATCTCACGACTTCTCACCACGCTTGAACTTGTATTTGAGGAGAACCTGATTGTCACAAATTCTCCTGAACAGTTTCCTGATCTTAAAAAGTATAAGATAACCGGCGACCTGTATAAGAATGCCGGTCCACTTGGCGGTATTCATGCCGCAATGAAATCAGCTTCTTCTGAAGCTTTGTTTGTATTCGCCGGGGATATGCCATTCCCGGATATCAGTCTTATAAGACGCCAGATTAGTGAATTTGAATCTGGTGATTTCAATATCTTTCTTCCACAGATTGGATGTATGATTGAACCTTTACATGCGATCTACAGGAAATCGATAATTGATTCGCTGGAAGAAATCCTGAGAGATAAAAAGGCCATCCCAGTAAGGGATTTTATAAAGAATCAGAAATATGGCATATTTAAGCTGGATGATACTCCTGTAAACAGAAGAGCGTTCACAAATATAAATTCACCTTCCGATATCAAAGGTTTCAATATCTGATAAAGTATCAGGTAATAAACAGACAGCACTCTGGCCTTTTCATTTTAAAATATTATTTTTATCTGCACTTTAAACTTAGCAGATATGAAAAAGACCTTTTTATTACTCGTATTGTTTACTACTATTTTTACTTATGCCAGTTCACAAAACGGGAAAGCCCAGAAAAAGGAGCCACTGGGTAAATGGAAATTTGAAGCTCCTTATGCTCCGGAAGGCTACCGTTCAGGTACAATGTCATTCCTGCAGGCAGAGAAAAAGTTCACCGCCGAGATGACCTTCACAGGTATGGACTATAAATTTGTTGGTGAAAAGGTAAAATTCGAAAATGACACTATTACCTTTAGTATTTATCTTGAAGGCCAGGCAATAGAGGTATTCCTGAAACTTGAAGAGCCCTCAAAGATGTCTGGCAAAGCTGTATACTCAGAAGGCACGGTACCTCTAAGCCTTGTACGTGAAATCAGTCCTGAAGCTTCCTCAAAAACAAACTAAGGTAAAGTCCTTCCCTGATGAAAAAAAATCTCCTGACAATATTCGCTGTCATTTTTATTACCTGTACCTCAGGGGCACAGGTTATAAATCAAAATCCGCTAAGCTCCCGGATAACTGGTTATAAAATAGACGCCAGGCTTGATCCTGTAAATAAAACAGTTACCGGGAAGATGGAAGCATTCTGGGTCAACCAGACCGGCGAGACTGTTGATAATATCCAGCTGCATCTATATATGAATGCATTCAGAAGTAACCTGTCGACTTTTAACAGGGGATCAGGGAAAGTGACGGATTCAACCGTTCTTGGCCGGATAGATATCTCACAATTCACCCTTGGCGATGGAACAGACCTGCTACCCCTGACTCATTATATACAGCCTGATGACGGGAACCTTCACGACAGTACCGTTATCCAGGTATTTCTTCCGCAGGCTGCAAAACCAGGTGATACGGTATCCATATATGCCGGTTTTGTTACCAAACTTCCTTCAAGTATCAGGAGAACAGGGTATACAAAGGACTTCTTTTTCGTGGCCCAGTGGTTTCCTAAGTTTGGAGTCTACGAACCTGCAGGAATGAGACGGAGAACATCTGGAGGATGGAATTGTCACCAGTTCCATTCAAACTCGGAGTTTTATGCCGACCATAGTGTTTACGATGTAACTATTACTGTTCCTGATAATTATGTTGTGGGATCTGGAGGCATGCTGCTCGATGAAGCTGACTGTCAGGATGATGCTTCATATAAAACACAGAAGTGGAGAGCGGAGGATATTGTCGATTACGCATGGACCGCATGGCCCGGCTACGCCCAATTTACAGATCAATGGAGGCATGTTAAGATCACACTGTTAATTCCTCCCGAAAGGAAGGACCAGGTGAGCCGCCAGTTTACTTCAATTAAGAATGCACTGGAGTATCTTACAATGAATGTAGGCCCTTACCCGTGGCCTCACGTTACAATTGTTGACCCTCCGTTGATTGGCTCAGGTGCCGGAGGAATGGAATACACCACATTATTTACTTCTTCCTCAACATGGAAGATACCCTCATTTATTCATATGCCTGAAATGGTAACTGTGCATGAATTCGGCCATGCCTACTTTATGGGAATACTTGCAACAAATGAATTTGAAGACCCCTGGATGGATGAAGGAATTAATACTTTCTGGGAAGAAAGAATACTTGACCATTACTGGGGTGAAAGATCAGGCATGATTGATCACCCGGCTTTCAGGATGGCAGATAAATCATCAGCACGCTCTTCTTATGTATATTCGCCTGACCGTCAGGTAGTAAGCAATAAGGAAAATTCATGGAGCTATCCTAAGGGAACATATTCGATGATGTCGTATATGAAGACAGCAACATGGCTTTCAACATTGATGGGAATAATAGGTGAGGAGACTACGAATGATATTTTCAGGGAATACTACAGGAGATGGGCGTTCAAACACCCTGGACCTGATGATTTTATTGATGTGGTTAATGAAGTCGTGAAAAAAAACCATGGGGATAAATTCGGTCCGGATATGAAATGGTTCTTCGATCAGACTTTATATGGAACAGGACTTTGTGATTATAAGGTTGCCGATTTCAGATGTTTCAGGCAGGATACTTCGATAACAAGGATAATCGAGGCTGATACGATCGTCAGAGGTAAGCCACTGAAAGATTCACTATATAAATGTATTGTCGACCTTGAAAGGATTGGGGAGGTAATGCTGCCTGTTGAGGTTCTGGTTCATTTTGAAAACGGAAATGAAAATCTGCTCACATGGGACGGAAAGGAACGGATTAAGAGTCTTGAATTATTCAGCAACAGTGAAATTGAATGGGTAAAAATTGATCCTGATTTTAAGATACGAATGGATGTTAACTTCATAAATAACTCTAAAGTATATGTAACAGACAGGACCCCTGTCAGAAGGATGTCCAACAAGTTTATCGCTTTCATGCAATTATTCATAAATGCATTTGTATTATAAAACTGATTATAATGAAAATATTTAAATCTCTTGAGTCAGGTTTTACCAGGTCGTTAAAAGCATGGAAGGGAATTTTGTTGCTCTGGCTGGGCTATCTGGCAATTGTTTCGCTTGTCGCTATACCTGTAAAAGGTTTTTTTAATACAGCTTTATCGGGAAGTATGATTACTGAACGTCTTAAAGATGGTATTGATGCAGAAGTGCTGGGAGATATAGGATCCGGTTTCAGGTACCTTGTTTCAGCATTTCCTGCAAGTCTCGTTGTCTTGATCCTTGTAGGAATTATTCTTGGCGTTTTCTTCAGCGGTGGTATCTTCAGCAGTCTGAGAATTTCTGCGGGCAGGTTCTCAGTAAGATCATTTTTTGATGCCTCTGCCAGGTATTTCTGGCCATTCCTGGTAATTACACTTATGGCAGGACTTATAATCATTTTGCTTTTCCTTGTAATAATTGTAGCTCCGATAAGCATTATTATGGCTTCAGGTGAGGTATCTGAAAAAGCACCTATCCTTACAATTGTTTATTCTGTAGCAGCCTTCCTGCTCATTTCAAGGATTTTTATCCTGGTGGCTGATTATGCCAGGGCATGGCAGGTTTCGCAGGACAAGCCAGATTGCTTCAAGGCACTCGGCTTTGGGTTTACCAGGACTTTCAAAACTTTTTTCACATCATATTTCATGGTGCTTATCGTATTTGTAGTTCAGATGGCTTTCAGTCTCCTGGTACTTTACATTCTTACACGTTGGAAACCTGCCACAGGAGGAGGTATATTCCTGTTATTCATAACTTCACAGGCACTTTTTATATTCAGATTGGTGTTGAAAGTGTGGAGGTATGGGAGCGTCTCTGCCTTGAAAGAGATTAAAGATGCAGAAGCCCTGCCGCCGGTTGAAACTCCTCAAATTCCGCAGGCATGAAAAAGATAATTTTCTGCATTTCAATTTTTATCCTGGCATCATTGAAGTCATTATGCCAGGGTATTGATAATGATAATTTTGTTGTTACACACGGACCCTGGATCCAGAATCCGGGAACCACAACAATAACAATTCTCTGGACGACAAACAAGCCTGCAGTCCCGGGAATTACACTTACAATGCCTGACGGAAGTAAACGGTTTATCAGGAACAGCCACGACGGCATTGTTGATGCAGGAGGTACACTGCATAAAGTTAAGATTGACGGACTCCGGCCCGGAACAGAATATAAGTACAGCCTGAGCTCAGTCCAGATACTCAAGTACCAGGCCTACCGAATTTACTATGGTGACACCATAAGCAGTAAACCAGTCAGTTTCAGAACGATACCCGATAATTCGCCGACAGTTAGTTTTACTGTCTTTAATGATGTTCACGAACAGGCAGGCAAAATGGGGTCATACCTCAGGCATAATGCACTGGCAAACCAGGATTTCTATTTGTTCAACGGTGATATGATGGACTGGCTTCAGGACCCCGAAGAATTATATGCTGCATTTTTAGATACCGCAGCATTTTACTTTGCAGGAAGCAAACCTTTCTTTTATGTAAGGGGAAATCATGAAACACGTGGGTTTGCTGCCCGTGAACTGAAGAAATGGTTCGACTACAGGGAAGACAGGTTTTATTACAGTTTTGACTTCGGACCAGTACATTTTATCATTCTTGACGGGGGTGAAGATAAACCTGACAATAGCAGGTATTATTACGGTCTTGCCGACTATGATGCTTACAGGTTAAAGGAACTTGAATGGCTCATGGAAGAGGTCAGACGCGATAATTTCCGAAACGCAAAATACAGGATTGTCATTGTACATATGCCGATAATTAAGGCTGCTAATCAGAACCAGGCAATGACTTTCATGTCGGAAAAATTCGGACCGGTTTTCAAAGAATCAGGTATAAACCTGGTATTATCGGCCCATACTCACAAAAATACTTTTTATGATAAGAATAAGACAGGATTCGGATACCCTTTGCTGGTGAATTCTAATAATTCCTTCCTTGAGGTAACTGCCGGTATGCAGGGAATTAAAGCTGTCGTCAAGGACGTCGAAGGAAAACCTGTCGCAGAATATGTATTCAAATAATACGTTATAACACCATGGCAGAAGATGTAAAACTAGTCCTTTCCGACAGGGATGTCCCACCTACAGATGAAATTATATTTTCTCATATTGGGAAGAAAAAAGATCTGTGGCAATCTATAATGGCTGTTGTGTCAGCACATTATAATGATATGGCCGGGACATGGAACTATTACAATGACGGTAAGCAATGGCTCTTTAAAATGGTCCAGAAAAAGAAGACGATTTTCTGGATAGGCGTCCTGGAAGGTTCCTTCCGGGTGACATTCTATTTTGGAGGTAAGGCAGAAGCGCTAATAGTCGCAAGTGATCTCCCGGAGAGAGAAAAGCAACAGTATCTTACTGGCACAAGGTATGGAAATATCAGGGCCGTCACGATTAATGTTAATGAAAAGCAGGACATCAGCACAATTGAAAAACTCATTGAAATAAAAACCAGATTAAAATAATTCTTATGGAATTTTTGAAAAAAGCTACATACAGGTTTCTTATTATCAACCTGTTTCTGTTTTTAGTTGTTGTAAAGGCACAGACCCAGGAAATAAGCTTGCCCCGCAGCTCTTCATTGAATTTCATCTTTATCAGCGATCATGGCAGGAATGGGTATAATCACCAGCGTGAAGTCGGAAAGATGATGGGTGAGGTAGCAGACAAAGCCGGCATTCAGTTTATTGTTACAGGAGGCGATAATTTCCAGACTGCAGGGGTACAGAGTGTCCAGGATCCTCTCTGGTGGACAAGCTTTGAGAGTATCTACGACAATCCTTCAACAATGGTTGAGTGGTATCCGGCCCTTGGAAATCACGATCACCGCGGAAATATTCAGGCACAGGTTGATTACTCAAACATAAGCCGCCGGTGGAAAATGCAAGCCCCATACTATACAATGGTCAAAACAAAAAATGATGTCAGTTTGCGGCTTATAATCCTCGATACATATTCAATAATTACTGGTATCAGCAATCCTGATAAAAGATATACACTCAAAGAAGCACAAAAGCAGGTTCACTGGGTCGATAGCATACTTACTGCAGAAAAGGAAGACTGGGTAGTTATCGTTGGACACCATCCTGTTTACAGTGCACATCCTTCAAGGCAGAATACAAAAGAGCTGGTACAGTATCTTAATCCTGTGATGAACAGGCATAATGTGGACTTTTTTGTCGGGGCACATGACCACATATTCCAGCATCTCAAGGACCCTGCCAGCAAGATTGACTATTTTGTAAATACTGCAGGATCGGAGGTTCGCGATACTGCTTCGAATTCCATGACTCAATTTACAGCCTCATCACCGGGTTTCAGCATTATAACCGCAACAAAGGCTGAATTAGCAATGTACTTTATAAATATTGACGGGAAACCTATATATAAGTATATCAGAAAGAAACCACAGTGAAACGGTTATTTTCATTTCTGGTTCTACTGATTTGTTCAATTACAGCCCTTTCACAGGACCTGGATATCAGGTTGTTGCGGTCAGTCTATTCACCGGAGCCTCAGCAATCTGATGATTTCTTCAGGTTTGCATCAAATTCCGAAGTTTACATTATGGCAGCAGTTCCTGCAAGCCTGGTTATTACAGGTCTTATAAAGGATGACAGTGAAATGCTTAGAAATGCTGTTGTGATGATAGCTGGTGAAGCTCTGAATACGGGATTAAAGCTTGGCTTAAAATACTCAATTAACCGTGACAGGCCTTTCGAAACATATTCTGATATTATAAAAAAAATTGATGTCGGAGGACCCTCATTTCCCTCAGGCCATACTTCAAGTGCATTTGCCACAGCAACCTCAATCAGCCTTGCATACCCAAAGTGGTATGTTATCGTTCCTTCATATGCATGGGCTGGTACAGTTGCATATTCCAGGATGCACCTGGGTGTCCATTATCCTTCCGATGTACTGGCAGGAGCTGTAATTGGTGCCGGTTCAGCCTATCTTACCTTCAGAATTAACCAGAAGCTCCAGGTAAAAAAGAAATCTAAAGCTCCTGCGTATCATTATTAAAATCTCCAAAATGCTCAGATTCCATGGAGTAATAAGCATATTTTAACTTTAAGTACTCCCAACTCCAAACTTTTTAACTGAAGTTTTGAGTGACTAGAGTTTGGAGTGACTAGAGTTATAGAATGAGAAAAACTCCCAACTCCCAACTTCGTACTTCTCAACTGAAGTTTAGAGTGACTAGAGTTTGG
>JGI20214J51088_10000024_pt1 | contig 98116 bp, 102 predicted proteins | sample WetSurMetagenome_FD_51088 | JGI IMG/M metagenome (IMG submission 51088) | reverse complement strand
GCAGATTGAGGGTTATTTGAACCCGCTGGTGAACATATAATGATGGAATCCTGCCCGGGAGCAGGTATCTTCCCACCAATCTCCCCTCGCACGGGAAATGANCCAGAAACCGGCCGGCTCTGGTTCCCCCAAGGTTTCGTAACTCAGTNTATATCAGGAGAACAAAACGAGGAATTTATCTTTTTGCGGGAATGGGACGAAAATGAACAAAAAACCTGAAAAGTATCCTTCATGCTTTCCAGAGATGAGTTCGATGATTAAAAGGAGGGTTGGTCTCTATTTGGGATCCGGAAAAACTACCTTTACTGTCATCCCTTCCGCTCTTTTCTGAACGAAAGGGCTTTCTTCTTCGGAGAATTGGGGAATTTGATTTTTGCCAGGGCTTTTTTCAGGTAAAATTTCAATAATACAGACATTGTTCATCACCGCCGAAAAAGATTTTTTGTCATTCACTCCGCAATGCATCGATCGGGTCCATATTGGATGCATGCCACGCTGGATAGAGACCGGAAATCACACAGACGACCATCCCAATCAGCATCCCTTCGGGGATGTAGATCAGACTTTCCGGGAGGAAGAAGAATTTCGTAGTGCCCATCATCGCACTCACTACCGAGTACCCGATGACAAGACTCATCACTCCTCCGATGCCGGCACCAAGAATCCCCAGGATAAGAGCCTCATAGACGAACATCTTGCGGACCTCGCCAGACTCCGTTCCGATGGAAAGCAGGATGCCAATCTCCTGGACCCGTTCATTGACCGACATCATCATCACATTGAAGATGCTGACAGCTGCGACCAGAAGCGATATGCCTCCGATTGCGAGGATGAACATGGTCAGGGTTTCAAGAGTCGATGAGATGGTATCGAGCTGGGAGCTGGCATCACTGATACGGACTGCAGGGGATTTCTCGTCGGTATTGATTCTGGCATCGATCGCATCCTCAATTGTATAGATCTTGTCCGTATCGTCAACGATCACGTTCACCTGGTCATAGGAGTCTTTTCCGCCGTACTGGGCAGTGTACCATTCCCTGGAGACAACAATCCCGTTATCGGAACTCACGCTGTCAGCAACAGTCCCCCGTGTATCGATAATCCCGACTATCCTGACGGTTGCGCGGGACGCTGATGAGGAGTTCCCGGGGGGGCCGGATGATGCCGAACTGATCTTGATCTTGTCCCCCACCTTTATCCCAAGGGATTCAGCAAGAGTGTAACCGGCAAGCGCTTCGTTGATACTCGCGATATTAGTCCCATTCCCGACTTTCAGGAACTCAGTCACATCAGAAGGATNCATCCCGTAGATCATGCCCCGTGCAGGGACACTTCCCGAGGTAAACTCCGTATTGGACGAATAGATCGAAATAACTGTGCCATTAGCGCCGACTACCGACCGTATCTTGCTCAGCTGGGCCTTGGTTATTCCGGCCTCGGTTGATGCCGATGATGAACTGAAACCCGGCGGGCCCATCCTGATAGCATCGGCAGTGATAACAATCGTGTTTGCACTCGATGAAAGCTGGTCCTTGACCTGGAGCTGCATGTTGGTCCCGAGCATCCCCATCGTAGAGATGGCCACGACACCAATCACAATACCGATCGATGCCAGGATCGAGCGGAGGAAATTAAGCCTGACGCTCCTGACTGACAGGTCAAAGAAGATATCGCCGATCATGATGATTCCGCTATTCTCCCATCTTCAAGACGTATTGTGCGGTTCGCATATTCGGCGATTTTCGGGTCATGGGTGACGAGGATGACTGTTTTTCCTTTCTTGTGCAGACTGCAGAGAATCTCCATGATCTGGTAACCGGTCTTACGATCCAGGTTGCCGGTTGGTTCGTCACAGAGGAGGATCTTCGGGTCATTGACCAGCGCCCTGGCAATTGCCACGCGCTGCTGCTGGCCACCCGAGAGCTGGTTAGGGCGGTGAACGCCCTTCTCGTTATCAATCCCTACGGCTTCCAGGAGGGCGGAAGCCCGTCCGGTCGTATCGCGTTTCTTATACTTCAGGATAAGCGGGTACTCCACATTCTCATATGCGGAAAGGAGGGGGATCAGGTAAAACTTCTGGAAGATATACCCTATAGCATCGCGCCGGAGATGTGTCCGCTCGAGGGTGCCCATATCAGCCACGTTCCTGCCATCGATGGAGAGCGTCCCGGTCGTCGGGACGTCGAGAATCCCCAGCTGGTTCATCATGGTAGATTTCCCGGAACCAGACGGCCCCATGATCGCAACGAAATCATTGTCCATGATATCAAGCGAGACGTGGTCGAGCGCTGTGAAGTCCCCACTCTCGAGGTAGTAGGTCTTGGTGACATCCACGAGGCTGATTAGGGGAGCGCAAGTCATTTTCTGACCCCTTCACGGTCTCTTTATCTTTGACAGGATCCATTTTCGCTTGACATACGCTACGCTGCCGCCAATGATGAGGACAAACATTGCGATGACCGGGTAGAACGAGCTAAGACCGCCTTTTGCACTGGTGATGCTGGAAAGGACACTGCTCGATGAGGATGACGACCCCAGAGGGCCGCCTGCTCCCATGCCGGGTGGGCCCTGCATCTGACTACCGGAGCTGGTTGATTTCGTTGAGCTGCCCGTTGTGCTGGTACTGCCTGAAGGCATCCCTCCGGAGTTCATGTAAGTTGACAGGTCGAGGGTCTTGGTCACCGAGTAATCGGTGCCAAATGTATCCTTCCAGTGGATGACGAGCGGGATCGATGAAAGATCTCCGGAAGTAAAGGTGACTTCGAAGCTGGATGAGTCATCCGAAGCAAGGCTGCCAACAGCATATTCCGGATAGGTGCCCGTCCCCTTTGCAGGTAAACCAACGGTGACAACAACGCCGTTGGCATCCGATACACCGGTATTAGTGATATCCCCGGTGATGTCATAGGAGGTCCCCTGAGCGGTCAGGACTATATTATTGATCGTCGGTACAGCTGAATCCTTGGCATTACCGGGATTTATCTGGAGAACTACAGATACCTGACGTTTGACATCCCCGTTCTGGTAGCTGATATTGAAGGTAATGTTGGTCGCTTTATGCGGTGTAATGGTGAAAGGTACTTCAACAAAACTGTTTGCCGGAATTTCACTGATTAAGGTCTGGGACGGGGTGATATCGGAGCCATTGTCCTCAGTCGTAATATAGACACTCTTGATTGCCCCGTCACGCGGATTGATCAGGCTCAAGTTGACGGCCGCCTCACTGTCAACAGTAAAGGTCTCGGGCTTCTTGGAGATTGCAGCGTGCAGGTCCTCAGAATCCACTTCAAATGTGAGCGGATAATGGAGATTTTCCTGTCCTTTTGTTTCTACCGTAAAGAGCGCAAAGTAATTCCCGTCAATCCCGTTTACCTTCACCGCGAATGTGTAGGTGATAGAGTTGCCTGATCCGATGTAGGTGAGTGTCTGCCACTTATCCTGGTTCACGATGCTTATCGCGTTCGACGTAGCAAGAAGATTCGGGTGCGTTAGTCCAACTGAGGAATTCCCGTCATTGGTCAGCGTTATGGATACGGTTCCCTCCTCGTAAGGATAGAATACCTCAGGGTCCATGGTGACCGAGGAAACATAGACATACGATGAGTCCCCGCCGCTGGGACTGGCACTGGTGACAGCAGTTGCCGGTACTGCGACCAGCAGTGTCGCCAGAATTAAACCGATGATTATGGATTGGGTCTTCATTATTTTTCACGTGTTCCGGATCTCTCATGATCGCGGGCGATCCTGCCGCCCCGGGTTCCCGGGTTTTTCTATCAAGAAGCCCGCGGGATCTCTTATATTCGCATCACGGCTGCCGGCCAATTATTGACTGGGGGCGGGAATGCTTACACCCAGGAGTTAACCATATGATGCAGAGCCGGATCCCGAAATTATATTTCCCGCACCCCTTAGATCTTGTAATAATCGGGAATTGCCACTCGGAATTGCCGAAAGGTCACCTGCACCGATTGAGCAGATGCCGGGAATAACTATTCCGCGAATAACCGGATTGTTATTACCCCGTCATGCCGCATCGCGAACTGATAAAAAACCATAGATTAATATCAGATTTTTCACCCCGACCCCTCACACCTTTTTAATCCGGTACAGCCCACACTTTACTGAAATGTGCGGCATCGCAGGGCAGTACTGTTATGACGGGAAGGCGCCGGATACGGAACTCCTTGCCCGGATGTCAGAACTGCTTGCCCACCGTGGCCCTGATGGGGAAGGAACAGAAGTCCGTGGCAGCATGGGGATGGTCTACCGGAGACTTGCAATCATCGATCTCTCTTCGTGCGGGATCCAGCCGATGACCAATGAAGACGGTACGCTCTGGCTGGTGTTCAATGGCGAAATCTACAACTTTATCGAACTCCGCGAAGAGCTGACCGGAAAAGGCCACCGTTTCCATTCGCACTCCGACAGTGAAGTTATCCTACATGCCTATGAGGAATGGGGAACCGGATGCCTCCAGCGGTTCAATGGCATGTGGGCATTTGCTCTCTGGGATGAGAAATCGCAGCAGCTCTTCTGCGCCCGGGACCGGTTTGGCATCAAGCCTTTCTATTATACTGAATGCGGGGGATCGTTTCTCTTTGCATCGGAGATAAAGGCACTCCTCGCCCACCCAGATGCGGGAAAACACCCCGATGAAACAACCCTCGGGACCTTCCTTGCCTGGGGTGTGCAGGACCATTCAGACAGGACCATGTTTGAGAATATCCTCCAGCTCAGTCCTGCCCACGCGATGATCGTCACAAGAGACGGGCCTCACATGCCATACCAGTACTGGGATGTGAAAGTAAATACTGAAATTCAATCGAAGGTCCCAGATGAGGAGACCGCAGCTCGTCTTCTCCTCCTGCTCCGGGAAGCCACAAGGATTCATCTCCGGAGCGATGTTGCCATAGGCACCTGCCTCTCTGGAGGGATCGATTCCTCGACCCTGGCAGTGCTCATCAATTCCCTTGTCGCTGAAGAAGCGCCAGCCAGCATCGGGGCACGGCAGAAGACGTTTTCTATTGTCTTCTCTGACATACGGTTCGATGAGAGCCGCTTTATCGATGAGGTTACTGCTGGTTCCGGTATCGATGCCCATCGTGCCGAACCCGACCCGGCACACCTCCGGTCCGACCTTGACTGTCTTATCTGGGCGCAGGATGAACCATTTGGCTCCCTGTCTATCTACGCCCAGTTTTGCGTGATGCGGCTTGCCCGGCAGAACGTGAAGGTCGTCCTGGACGGCCAGGGGGCGGATGAGCTTCTTGCCGGGTACCTTGCCTACCAGGCAAGCTACATCCGGGATCTCGGGCGAACGCATCATGTGGGGAAGGCGTTAAGTGAGAGTTCCGGCTTCTACCGGCACCACCGGGAGTTCTTCGGGTCGGCCCTTCGGCAGCTCTTCGTCCGGAGGAAGCGCAGGGATCTCCTGACCGTTTCTGCCCCGCCGGTCGACCGGTATGCCGGCAGTCTTGCAGAAGTACTTCGGCATGAGCTCGGGTCCACAAACCTGCCTGCACTCCTTCACTACGAGGACCGGAACTCCATGGCGTTCTCCATCGAGTCACGCGTCCCCTACCTCGATGTCCGGCTTGTGGAGTTCATCGCATCACTTCCTCTTGACCAGAAGATCCGTAACGGGGTGACCAAAATAGCCCTCAGGAATGCCGTGAAAGGGATTCTTCCCGAGTCAATTCGCTGCCGGATGGATAAGATGGGTTTTGTAACCCCGGAAGAGATCTGGATGAAAGAGAACCTCCGAGCGTTTGTTCTCGAGGTAATGGGTGCTGACACCTTCCGCAAGCGGCCCTACTGGAACGCTGAAAGTGTGGTCCATGATTACCGGGCATTCCTCGATGGAAAATCTGCTTATTCACCGGAGATCTGGCGCATCTTCTGTACAGAGCTATGGCTCAGGAAATTCTTTGACCAGCGAGCAGAAGTAACGGATAGTCTTCGGATAACTCCAAGAGTCTGATGGCCTGTATCCGGCTCACGATGCCTAGGATCGAATTCTATAAATGGGGACTCCGGATAGAGTTATATAATCATTCCTGTGACAATACCTGCCATGGGATTTTGGGACGTATTATGAAATCAATTATTCTCGCAGGCGGTGTCGGGACACGGCTCTGGCCGCTTTCCCGCGAGTATTACCCCAAACAGTTCATCCAGCTCGATGGTCACTCGCTGTTCCAGCAGACATTTCTCCGCGCTACCCGGCTCTCGGGACCGGGCGAAATCTATGTGGTTACCAACGAGATCCACCAGTATCTTGTCCGCAACCAGATTGAGGAACTTGGCCATACCATTGCCGATGATCGTATCCTTGCCGAGCCAGCCGGAAAAAATACCCTTCCGGCAATTGCCTGGGCACTGCAGCGCATCAGGGCAGAGTCCCCGTCAGCCACAGCANTAGTCTTCCCCAGCGACCACCTTCTGGGTGAATCCGCCCTTGACCAGATCAGAGAGGCAGAACCTCTCGCTATAAAGAATCTTGTTACCTTTGGGATCCGCCCGACATCCCCTCATACAGGATACGGGTATATCCGGCCGGGGAAGCGCCTCTCGTTGGGGAATATGGTCGACGAGTTCAGGGAGAAGCCGGATGAGAAGACGGCGCGGGAGTACGTAAAAAAAGGCTACCTCTGGAACAGCGGCATTTTCCTCCTGTCGACCGGTTGTTTTTTTGATGAACTGAAAAAATACCGCCCGGAACTGTACGCCGCGTTTTCCGGGGACTGCCCAGTGAATTACCCGGACCTTGAGTCTATCTCGATAGACTACGGTCTGCTTGAGCACTCGAAAAAGGTCGCTGTGGTCACACTGGGCTCAGAATGGAGCGATCTCGGGACATTCAAGGCACTTTACGAAGTCGAGATGCACGACGCCGACGGAAATGTAGGGAAGGCGGAGTTCCTCCAGGCCCGCGATAATTTTGTTCACGCCCCGGGAAAGCACGTCGGGCTTATTGGTGTCCATGATCTCATCGTCGTTGACACCGCTGACGCTCTTCTCGTCTGCGATGCCACTCATGCCGAGCAGGTAAAGCAACTTGTAGCCCGGTACAATGAACAGGAACTTGAGGTGACAAAATTTCACCGGAAAGTGTACCGGCCCTGGGGGTCGTACACGATCCTTGAGGATACGCCCTTCTATAAGATTAAGCGGGTCACGGTCAAGCCCCGGCAAAAGCTCTCGCTTCAGCTGCACCACCACCGTTCCGAGCACTGGATCGTGGTAAGTGGGACTGCTGAAGTCGTACTGAATAACGAGACCAGGCTGCTCCAGCAGGGTGAGAGCACGTTCGTCCGCGGAGGAATGCGGCACCGTCTGAAGAATCCCGGCGTGATCCCTCTCGAGGTCATCGAAGTTCAGCTGGGTGAATATCTCAAGGAAGATGATATTGTCCGGTTCGAAGACGATTACGGCAGGGAATAATTTTTTTTGTTTTCAAAAAACATCTTTTTCCTTCGTTTTCTCAAAATATTTCCCGAAAAAGAGAGAATATCCCCGACATAAGTTAGGGATTATGCTACGTACTGAGAACTATTGCTTCGTGAGCAGGTTTGCCGGACCAACAGCGCTTCGGCGAGGCGTCGCGATGACTGTCCTCTTTCTCCTGAAGCAGATCCGATCAACGAGGTACTAACGGGTCCTTTTTTTTGGTCCGGGATACTTTCCTGCGATTCTTTTCGGACCCCGGCCATCACCGGATACGAGGCTCTGCGATCCTTCACCGATAAGATCGGTCCTCCCCGCCAAAGTAAGACCTTCGATAACCCACTCGCGATTCTTCGGATCGCGGTAGTGCATCAGTGCCCGCTGGATCTTCTTCTCCTGCCCCCTGGGTACGTGTACCGGGCTCAGCGTAAAAGGATCCAGACCGGAATAGTATATGCAGCTTGATACACTCATCGGCGTGGGAGTGAAGTCTTGGACCTGTTCGGTGTAGAGGTTATTATCACGAATATAGACTGCAAGGGCGATCATATCGGGTATGGTGCACCCCGGGTGACCGGACATGAAATAGGGCAGCAGGTACTGGCGCGATTTTCTCTCCTTCTGCAGAGCTTCAAAACGGGAGCGGAACCGATCAAAAACCTCCTTGCCCGGTTTATTCATAATTTTCGTCACACGGGGGGTAATATGCTCCGGAGCGATCTTGAGGTGCCCTGAAACATGATGGTCGCAGATCATCCCGAGGTACCCGGCATCATCAGCAAGGGCGAGATCGTACCTTATTCCCGAACCTATGAAGACGTGCTTCACTCCTGGGATCGCCCGGATCCGGGTGAGGAGCTCACATTGTTCCCGGTGAGTTGTCCTGAGGTTCCTGCAGGCAGGGCTGCAGTGCTTGTCCGGGCAGGCCCCCCGGGTCTCCCACAGATCGCAGGAAAGACCGTACATATTCGCTGTAGGTCCCCCCACATCCAGAATCGTTCCCCGGAACTCCGGCATCTTCGTTATCCGGACAACTTCCCTGATAATTGAGTCGGCACTCCGGCTCTGGATAATGCGGCCCTGGTGGTGCGTAAGAGCACAAAATGAACAACCGCCGAAACACCCGCGATGGCTGGTGATCGAGAACTGAACGGGTTCAAGCGCCGGGATTGGTTTGGTATAGGATGGATGTGCCCGCCGGCTGAATGGCAATTCGTACACATGATCCAGCTCAACGGATGTGAGCGGGAGCGATGGGGGGTTCTGAATAACTACTGTCTTTGGATGGACCTGAGCAACGGGTTTCCCCCGCACGGCATCCTGTTCATAGTAGTGAAGGGCGAACGCACGGGAGTACGAGGTTTTATCTTTCGACACATCGGAGAACCCGGGAAGTTCAAGAACCCTCTCCGGGGGGGATTTTCGCCATTCAGCCAAGTTCAGGGTATATTCGGTGCCGCGTATGTCACGAAGATCGCTGACGGGTATCCCAGCCGCGAGCCGTTGGGCGATCGTAACCATCTGATTCTCCCCCATGCCGAACACAAGAAGATCCGCGGGGGCATCAGCAAGGATAGACTGCCGCACCCGATCCTGCCAGTAATCATAATGGGCAAACCTGCGCAGGCTTGCTTCGACCCCCCCTATGACAATTGGTGTCTTTGGGAAGAGCTGATGTACCCGGTTAGCATAGACGATTGTTGCCCGGTCAGGACGGTTCGGAATGCCTCCGGGAGAATAAACATCATCACTCCGCCGTTTAAGGCCCGGGGTATAATTATTCACCATCGAATCAACATTTCCCGAGGATATGCCAAAGAAAAGCCGGGGGGTTCCGAGCGCCATAAAATCCTCTGGCGAATGGATATCCGGCTGGGCAATAATGCCAACCGAGAACCCTGCATCCCAGAGAACTCTGCCGATCAGTGAGGTGCCAAAAGAGGGATGATCGACATATGCGTCACCGCTCATCAGGATGATATCGAACTGGCGCACGCCGATCCTCTCCCCTTCTGTTCGGGACATGGGGAGAAACTCAGGTTGCCGGGGCATAAGAAAACAAAAGGACCGTTAAAGATTATTTCAGGTGTGCATCAACTGGACGGGCGGCGGGTCAGATCCCTGATTATTTCGGCCAGGCTTCCGGGTATCTCGTCGTCCTCCACCTTCTTCCCTGGCTGCCCTACATTTTCTTTTTCCGTGGCATGGTGCTGCTCTTCACTTTTTTCTTCTGCAACCATGTCCTCTTTTCCCAGATTGGGAAGGTTCGTCTGGGTCTTCTGATCGAATTCGTGGCGTGCGATCAGGCCGGTGAATTCCATGATAACTGCCTCGACGATGAGATAGGTGGTTGCTTGTTCCCGGAGACACCCCGTCAGGGCATGCCCTGAACGACCGACAGAGGCATGGAAATGAATATGGGGGCCGTCCTCGGCAGGATAGATGGTTCCCATGCCGAAAACCTCCCAGCCGCCTTCAAACATGACAAAATGCGGAACGGGCGGTATGACCGGTTCTTCCGGGCCGGTTACCATCCTGCCATTCAGAAGGGCACCGAGAAAATGGACTGACCCGGCCTGGATTCCCTTGTCCCGGATGAACTGGCGCAGCGAGATCAGCATGTCCTCGCCGTTATCAATTCTTACGACAAAAACCCGGCCGAGCTGGCCTTCTGAATATTGCATGGTATCAGGTTCCCTTTCCGGTATCCATATGTTTTGTGCGGATTTATCATTTAAATACCCTCGGCCTATCCTGAGAAATAAGAAAAAATATAGCGGTAGAATCAGGGAAATTGTCCCCATAAAAGCAGGATCATCTCCCACCGGCTCCCCCGCCTCCAAAACCTCCACCACCGCCAAATCCTCCCCCGCCGCCGAACCCGCCGCCACCGGAACTTCCGTGGCTGGGCGGGGAGAAACTCATAAGGGGAAGGAAGGCATAATTCATGCCGATTGCACCAACGGGGATGCCGGTGTCTGCCGCCCGGATGTTAAGGGATTTCATGGCCTTTTCCACTTTATCACCGACACCCAGCGCAGTACCATAAACAAGCCAGTCCCCCCACATCGAAAGATCTGCCGGGGCATATTTCTGGATCATCGCCATATCCGACAGGAAATGGGTGAACGCATCCCATTCCAGTTTCTCCCGGTACCTGTCATCTTTCCAGTGGCCAAAAAGGGTTGAAGGGGCAGCAAAAGCAATCGCTGCCTCGATGCAGACAACCACCCACAGCAGTACTGCCGGGAACAGAATGTAAGACTGGGCTGTTTCGACGAACGCAAGAATCAGGGTAATGCCAAAGGCGACCACGCTGACGAGTCCCAGGGGAACGATATGTTCCCGGCCGTCGACAATATACCGGGTGGAGATACTCGTATCCACGCGGGTCGTAACATCGGCAAGCGATCGCTGGTATTTGAGGGCTGTTTCTTCTGCTGTCCGGTTCAGCTGGGCTTTTTTCGCGAGCGCTGTGATGGAATCAGTATCAAGAACACCGTTTTCAGAAACCAGCTGAAGAAACAGCAGTACCCGCTCTTCATAGGGATCCAGATTCACGTTGGACAGGGTTTTTACTATGACTCCTTTCCCGTCTCCCTTTTCTGTAATGGAAATATTTTTTCGCCTGTGCAAATCCAGCAGGGTTGCGTAATAACCGTCAACATCGAAATCCACCGCATCTCCCTTGAAGAGCAGGTTGACCTGCCAGGGTTTGAGACTGGTACCGGGGAGTGTGCTCAGGTATGCAGGAACGGTAAATTCCTTCTCCATTCCAAACCGGTAGTAGATTACAAGCAGAAAGAGCGGGACTGCGATGACAGCAATCTTTCCCAGACCATTGAGGAGGTACGCAACATAGTACGGGAGGTCGTACCAGAAGCTTGCCGAACTGGTCTTCCCGCGGATATCGGTAACGGCAGATCTGAATCCGGGCACCTGGCTGAAAGCGTCTGCGGGTCCCAGCATCTCAACGGCAAGTGTCTCGTCGGCTGCCACAGATCCCGTGATACTGTAGGAATTCCCGGTTTTCTGTGTGTTTAATGATGGGGGGTACGCATAAATCTGATCGATCTTACCCGCCGGTATGGTGATCCTTACGTTACGATACGGGATATGACTCGTGCCTGCGAATTTCAGGTTGAGGTGCGAGGCGGTAGCATCGTATTCGATGGGGGGATGCAGGACATAGGTATACCCGGCTGAAAAGGTACCCTTACCGAAATAATCCGGATTATAGAAGCCTACCTCGTTCTGCTCTGCAAGGTCGTCGACAGTGGTCAGCAACCCGGTCTGGGCTGGTGAGTTGAACAGTGCAACCGAGTAGTCGTTGTTCTTGGCGTACCCGATGGTCCCCTCAGGGGGATTTTCCGCGATCAGCTGAACCGACGGGGATGAACTGGCATTGAACACCAGCGGTGCTTCCCATGACCGGAAGAGCATGCGATACTCCCCGGGATTTTTCACCTCATATGTGTATTGTTCGGTGAGTGTGCCGTTTTCATACAGGACCGCGGAATAGGAATCAACCACAAGATCGCCTTCGAAAGCAAGCGGTGCTACAGTTGCCAGAAAGAGCCCTATGATACCTGCCAGCAGACCTGCGACGACCAGGACGGTAAGCTGTTTGATTTCTCCCACGATGCTACCCTTCAGAACTCAATTTTCGGGGGGGTCTTGATCGCTTCCTCGAACTGGAGGTACTCAAGCTTGGCAAGGCCCATCAGCTTTCCGATGAAGTTGGATGGGATAGTATCGATCATCGTATTGAACTCCTGGGAAATGTTGTTGTAGGTGTAACGCTGACGGGCGATCTCGTCCTCAAGCGATTTTACCGAGTCCATGAGGCTCGTTACGGTGGTTGAGGTTTTAAGATCGGGATAGTTCTCGGCGACTGCGAGCAGGCGACCGAAGATGGAGCGCGATTCGGCTTCTACCTTGTTGAGATCCCCCGGCGATGCTGTAGCCACGCTGGCCCGCATCGCAGTGACTCTTTCGAGAGTCTCTTTCTCGAACTTCGCATAACTCTTTACAGCACCGAGGAGCTGGTCGATCATGTCCAGCCGCTTTTTCATGGCAACCCGGATCTGCCCGAGAGTCGCTTCCGATGAATTCCTGAGGCTGACAAAACGGTTGTAGATGCCGACAGCCCATAATACCAGTGCAATAATTACAAGGGCAACGATGCCCAGTACAATCCATCCGATGATATCCATAATGCTTCAGTGTACTGATAAAGCGTTCCTGAAGATAAGACCGTCGGGGGAGTTGGCGGTCAGCCTTAAAAAAGAAACTCAGTCTGTTGTAAGAAAACCAACGACCCGGAGCTTGCCACCTTCAAGATAATGGAGCACAATGCGGGCGCCAGAGGGGTAAACGAGCGCTTTTTCCATTGAAAGCGTCAGTACCGGCATGCGCCAGTCACTGCTGACGACTGTCTTCTCGAGCCGTGCCGGGAGGAACTGCATCCAGTGACCTGCATACAGGACCATCCCCTCCTTGAGTGGAGCGGGCCAGTACTTGACGATCTGGGCTTTCCCGGTAATGGTTGTTGCAAATTTTATCATCGGATCATTGGTCAGGACAAAACCCCGGTCTAAATCCTCGGACTCGATATTTTTGAGGGCCAGGCCGACACGGTCTCCGGCAACTGCAGAATCGGCATCTTCGTCATGTTTTTGGATTGAACGGATCTGGGCGGTTTTTTCCGTTGGCAGCACCCTGAGGGTGTCGTGTTTTTTAATGATGCCCTGGGCTACAAATCCCAGGACGACGACCCCGACACCCTTGACATTGAAGTGCGCATCGACAGGTACAGCACCTTTAATACCAGCGTCATGGGTTTTCTGATGGGCGGTCCGTTTAACCGAGATCTCCAGCAGTCTCTCACGCAGGCCAACGATGTCTTCCTCGATTACTTCGTAATGTTCGAGGACAGTTCCTTTAATGAGGGGGGAGATCTGATCGAGGGAGATATAATTTTTCAGGATCAGATAACCCATGGACTTGCCAGCACACTGGAGCATCAGGAGGCATTCGCCGAATGTGGCGTTGATCTCGTCCACCACAAGGACGATGCGATCTGAGACCGATACTGCATAAAACAGGGAGGACAATTTTTCCGGGTACCGGGTCGGTTCGATAAACGTGACGGTGGCTTCCCCTTTCTTCAGGTTATAAAAAGTAATATCGCTAGTTGTGCCTTTCTTTCCCAGATCCTTTGAATAATCGGGGGGGGCAATGACTGCGACCGTGAGGTTGGTCATGATAAAATATTGATCTGCAAGTATTAGGGATTTAGGTCTTCTTTGGTCTCATGAAACCAATTCTGGAAAAGTTCCGGGCCGAGCATCGCTATCGGACGGGTCTATTTTTTCCGGCGGTAAACAAACAGTGATATTTTACCAGCTGCTATTAAGTACTCGTGAATTCAGGTTTGATCGAATCCGTTTTTGAGGGAATCCGGCAGCGGAGCCATGGTAAGATATACCTTATACTCCTGATATTGTCCATTTTAGTCCAGGCATTCGGTGCGATCTGCACAAAATTTGCGGCAGAGATCGGGCCTTCCATCTCTCTTTTCGGATTAAATGCCGTATTTCTCATTTATTGTGTAATTCTTGGAGGAATGGGCCTGCAGGTCTTTTTCTGGCAGGCATCACTCAAACATTATACGCTCTCGTTTGCCTACCCCTTCAGAAGTCTTGTCAGTTTTATCGTTTTATTGGCGGCATTTTTCCTGTTCCAGGAATCGGTAACATACTTCAATGTTCTCGGGCTTGTGATCATCACGATCGGAATTTTCTATCTGGTAAAAGAGAAGGAGTTCCTGAATTGAATTACTATATTCTCACCATAGTTATCATTGTCCTGACCAGCGCAGCCCATCTCCTTCTCAAAAAAGGTTCTGTAATTGCTGTTGATTCCGGGATGCGTATGTACCTGCACCCGCTCTCCCTTTTTTCCTATCTGATCTTCGCTATTGTTGCATTTTTATCCATTACAGCGATGAAGGGGCTGGATCTAAAGGTATTTTTTGCGCTCACTTCGCTGACATACATCTGTATCCCGGTGCTCTCATTTATCTTCCTCAAAGAACCCGTTACAAAAAATAAACTCATAGGCATCGTTATCATTTCGATCGGTGTTGTTATTTTCAATTTTTAACTAGGAATCGGAAGATTACTCTCGGAAATTGTAGAACTGAATTAAATTGGAACTCTTTCATTTTTTTCAAGCAAACGCGGTTCACGCTTGTCCCACGGGGATACTAGAATTAAATATTTAAAAACGTACATTATGTCCTGCAGACCGGAGATTCCCCGAGAGGTAAGGTCCAGAGGACCACCAGTACCGAAGCTGGCCCCGGCGGTAACCATGGTGATACATGATAGAATGGGATTATTACTGGACCATCAAACAGACATCGCTCCACAGTTTTTATGACCGGATAGCTGTTTTTTACCGGCAGAATATCATCAAACCGCATCTCGGGCGGTTTATCAATAAATACATGAAAAAGAATGCTATTCTCCTTCATGCAGGGTGCGGAGGAGGACAGGTTGAGGAGGAGATTGCCGGTTCCTTTACTATCATCGGTATGGACATCTCACCCAATGCCATTGCACTGTATAAAAAAATTCATGCCGAGCCAAACCTGATCCTCGGCGATATTATGTCCATCGGGATAAAAAAAGAATCACTGGACGGGGTGTACAACCTCGGGGTGATGGAACATTTCAGTGAGGCTGATATTGAGAACATTCTCAAAGAGTTTCACCGCGTCGTCAAAAAAGGCGGGGTGGTGATCTTATTCTGGCCTCCGGAGTATGGGTCCACCGTGCTTTTTTTCAAACTGGTCCATTTTACCCTTAATTCCGTTCTCCGGAGGAACATTTTCTTCCAGCCGCCAGAGCCCAGCCGTATCAGATCAAAAATTTGGGTAGAGGAAAAAGTAAAAAAATCGGGATTCGCCCTTGAAGAGATCAGTTTCAGGTTTGAGGATTTTTATACGAACATGGTCATTGTGCTCAGAAAAACCGATGGACAACAGGGTCTTTTGCCATGAATCCGACCGCACCAGTTCGGGTCCCGTGTCCTGTATGTGGTTCAAAGGATCAGGTTACCCTCTATAAAGATACCCTGGGCACCGACCTGCCCCCTTTCGACTATGCATTTTCACCGGAACACATGCGGACTTACCGGGTAGTGCGATGCAATAACTGTTCCCACGCATTCTGTGCCCTCCCCGGCGAAAACCTCTGGAAAAATTATAAGTCAGTGGTTGACGCGGAATACCTGAGCCGGGAAGAAGCTCATCGCCTTACTGCGAAAAATGTTATCGCAGTAATCCGGAGATACATCCCGAACGGCAGGTTACTGGATGTTGGTTGCGCAACAGGCGATTTTCTGACCGTGGCGAGGGAATACTATGAGGCTGAAGGACTTGAGTTATCAGAATGGTCTTCAGATATCGCAAAAGACCGTGGATTTACTGTGCATGCGTGCACGATCAGTGAATTGTCAACCGAAGTAAAATACGACATAGTAACCCTCTGGGGGGTTATAGAGCATTTTGAATCGCCTGCCCTGGAGATTGAGAAGATCTCCCGGATTGTCAGGCCCGGGGGATTTGTCTTCCTCTGGACGGGGGACATTGATTCATGGCTTGCGAGGCTTCTTGGGAAGAGCTGGTGGTATATCCAGGGCCAGCATGTGCAGTTTTTCAGCCGGCGATCCCTGGACAGGTTATTTTCAGATGCAGGATTCAAACCTGCAGGTATGGAAAAATATCCTTTGACCACCAATCTTGGCACGCTCAGCAAATCGCTTTTCCGCTACAGGATACTGAAAACTCTCTCAAGATTTCTCCTGGAGAACAGGTTCGTCAGGAATAATGTGATCGTTCTGAGACTTCCCGGTGAAATGCTGGCCGTTTATCAGAAAGAAGAGCCACCTTCTCATCGATGAAAAAAAATTTTCCGGAACTATTTGCCTAATTTTTAGGGCAAAAAGCCGGGATGGATTTAATTCAGTTCACTGTTTTCCTGATGCGTTGAACGATCTCCCCTGGATTTACCACGATATAGATACAAGCGAACAAAACCAGGTATTCGAGGGTGAAAACAACCAATATGGTGTACCATCCTGTCGACAACGCCAGGTCTGTATATTGGGTGCTGGTGTAAAACGTTCTGAAGAACAGGGGAAATTCGATAAATGCCATACACTGAACGAAATAGACGAGGATCATTTTCCTGATATCATCGGCTGCAAGAATGCATAGGAGGGGGGTGAACCAGACCAGGTACTGGGGGCTCCTGACCTTAACGCAGAAAATAACCAGGATGATCGCGCTTAGAATCAGTTTTAACAGCAATTTGGCGTCTTTTCGCGGGTAACTATATGCGATATAAACCAGCGTGAAGAGACCGGCGGCCAGAATAACAAACATGACCGTCAGGATAGTATCAAGGGAAATCCCCAGCCCGAAGACGCCATGCAGCCAGGAATAAATCGTGAACGTCAAGGTATTGGAATAATAATCCATCCCGGTTCGGACCGGAAGATAGGTACTGACTATGTCCAGCCTGAAGATCAAAAATGGCAGGATAAGAACGGCAATCAGAGGAACGAATATCTTCAGGGAACTGATAATCTCTTTTTTGATTGTGCTCTCTTTTGCATTGAAAAGGATAATGAACGGCAGGGCAATTACGGGAAAGATCTTCGCAAAAAAACCGGCTGCAGTCGCAGCATATCCCCTCATCTTCAATCCATATATCGTAAATAAAAGGGCGACCATAAGGATTGCCGTCGGGAATGCATCATATTTTGTCAGGATGAAATAAGCGGCTGAAAATGCAGTAGCATACAGCATCCCTGAATAAAAGGCGATCTTTTTATCCCATACCTTCAGGCTGATGAGATAAACGCAGAGTGTGATGACCAGATCGCAGACCACCATTAGGAACTGGAAACTGTAGACAAACACCATGGTATCCTGAAGAAGCAGGGCCGGGACGAGAGCTAAAAGGATAGGGACGAAGATCAGGATGGGATAGTCAAAGAAATAGTTGATATACGGAAGCTGGCCCTGGGTAAGCATCATTCCGTGATCAAAGTAGAACCCGATATCGAAAAGATCGATGAATGAGTGAAAGACCAGGGTAGTGGCCGTAATAACAACGAGCTTTGTCAGAAGTGACAGCGCGAACAGAATAAGCAGGTGGCGTTTTAGTGTCGGGGCGTCAATATTCCCTAACTTTAATGAAAGGATATCCAGCGGCTCACTGCCGGATTTTATTTTCCTTCCCGTGCTATCACCCTCAGCCTTACTTTTTCTGGCCATGCTATTTCTCCTGTTTTATACTCTCTCCGTAGGTGTTTTGTAGGTATCGGTTAATCAAAACAGGTCGACATTTTTTCAGGAGGATATCTTCCGGGTCCAGGTTAAGCGACGGTTCACGAAGAAGTTCCAGGCGAATGCCACCACAATTCCTACGAGCTGGGCTCCCAGGTAATATACCGCGAACCATCTGGTCAGGAAGAGGAATATCCCATAATTGATCACTGCCCCTCCGATAGAAATGAGGTTAAAGGCACCGAGGCGGTGCCACCTGCTGGTAAGCCTGCCGGTTTCGGCCGGATGGAAGGTCCAGAGATCATTCCAGATGAAATTGTTAAGGATTGACAGTTCAATTGCGACAGGGCTGGCAAGATCCTTATCCATGTTGGCGAAGGATACGAGGAAATACAGTATCCCCAGGTTTACCAGGATCCCGGAAAGTCCCACGATACCAAACTTAAAGACGCGTTTCCATTCCCGCCATGCAGCGCTGTGGTGATGGGTGAAGGAGTACAGGGTAATATCTGCAACCTGTTGAGCGTAATCGAGGATCGTTCCGATCTTCAGCTTGCTTGAACCAATCTCACGATCCACAAACTCGAACGGGATCTCTATGTCCTTATCCCAGGTCCCTTTTCCAAGTACCTCGAGCAGGATTTTGTACCCACGTGGTTTGAGAGGGGCATTTTCAACCACCTGTTTTCTGATTGCGAAAAAGCCGCTGACGGGATCTGTCACATCGGGAAAGAGAAGCCGTCCCAGAAATGTTGCCCCAATGGAGATGAGTCTTCGTTTCAGGGGCCATTTTTTAATCCCCCCCCCTTCCGTATACCTGCTGCCGATGACGATATCGTTGCCTTTCCGGATCTCCTCATACATCCGGGGAATCAGAACGGGCGGGTGAGAGAAGTCTGCATCGATGACGATGAAAACATCCGAAAAAGCGTGGAAAAATCCGTCAGCAACGGACTGAGAGAGCCCGTGATCTTTTGTTCGGACGATGATATCCACATTTTTATTCGTTCTCTTTATTTCATTGACGATTCCGATCGTGGCGTCAGAGGAGTTGTCATCGACAACAAGGATCTGCCCCTGAAGGGCATTCTCATGGAAGACCCCGTCAACGGCCATCACAATATTGCGGATATTTGGTTCCTCATTGAATGTGGGAATAATTACCGTAAGGTCGTACATTATTCTTTGAAATGGTGGAGTTCAACCGGATACGAGTAGGGAGATCCCGTTCCTGTTCCCCAGAAATTTCGTGTTGTTCTCAAGCCAGGCCACAGCTCCCCCGGTCGGGTCTGCTGATGTTATATCACCGGTGACAATATAATAGATCGTCGTATTTCTGCTTTGACGGTGTATTGTTTCAAGGGTTTTTTCATTGTCGGCGTACAGCTCTGTGGTTCCCTGGGTTTTGTTTGAATAGTAATAATCGAAAGGCTGGTACAGATACCCGGGTACGAGGACGATCTGATCCCCCGGTTTTGTCATTCCCTCCAGCTGCCCTGCAAAACCTCGCCAGTCCTCTTTGGTGTATCCTGAATAATAGCCAACGAGCATCGGAACATTGACTATCACCATGAAAATAAGGAACCCGTACACAATCCCGCAGGAGTGTACCTGCGTAAACAAAAGCCTGTATACCAGAGCGATCGCAACAAAATAGACGATCGCCATAAAGATGAGGTAACGGGGCTGCATCGGGATTTTGTACGAGAGGAAGTTACTGATAACAAATGTCAGAACCGTAACGGTTACCAGAAAAATTCCCTTATTCTTATCCATCAGGAACGCCTGGACAATACCGGCAATAAACAACAGGAGAAGAACATACATGGCAGTTTCGGAACCGGAGATCTGGGCAAACGTGGCGAGAATCAGGTCAGGGCCCTGTATCCCGAAGGTGGGTGCAGACGCGGTCCGCAGTGCGAAAAGCTGGATAGTGACAAGAATCAGTGGGAGACATATGAGGCCAAATAGGACACCGGCAATCAGGACGGGTCTGGCTGTATTCAGGTCGTTCCGGATTTTGGGGACCAGCTCATAGAGAGCATACAGAACCAGGGCACCGATGATAACGAGCGCGTAAAAATGAGACCAGAATGCAAGTGCCGAAAGTATACCGAAAAGCGCCCAGTCTTTGATATCATTTTTTTTCAGGGCACGGAGATAATAGATCAGGGAAGCGGTAACGAAAAAGAGCATCAAGGAGTAAGCCCTTGCTTCCTGAGAGTAGTAGATAAGGAAAGGAGAAAATGCGAATGCGGTAGCAGCAATGAGCCCCGCGTTCCGATCAATGAATTCCTTTCCCACAAGATAGATGAGTGGAATCGTCAGAAACCCAAGGAATGCAGGGATAAACCTCAGGACCGCTTCGCTGTTTCCGAACGTCAGCATAAAGTGTTCCAGCCAGTAAAAGAGGGGGGGGTTGAATTCACCCGATGTTGTTGCCTGCCAGATCCCGGGGAGGGATTTAACTGCAAACGTAAGGGTTGAAGCTTCATCGAGCCACAGAGAATTATACCCCAGATGATAAAACCGGAAGACAAAACCGACGAGGGTTACAGAGAGAAGGATTTGCATATACCGGCTGCGTGCCAGGGTGGTCCTGATATTTTCCACCGTAAGATCCCTGAACGAATGAACCGGAGAACGAAAATCTCCATCCAGATTACATTCAGACACTGGCTGAGTGTCTGATCTTTTTCCCCGGTTTTCGCGCTTTTTCCCCATCGCAATCAATAATCATTTCGTAAATATTCTCATATAGATTATTGCTTTTTCAATATTCGTCCGATTCCTGCAGGATTTAGAGTCGTTTATGAGGAAGACCTTTAATCAAACTTTCAACGAATTTTACTTCCGGTTCCATAAATCCGGAGACCTGATTGCAGTAATGAGCTGATCTTCACTGATTACAATTTTTGCTGAATGCTCAAGCATGAGATTTACCTGTTCATGTTTTCCAACCCTGCGAAAATCCGTCCTGATTGCAATGACCGGTTTTCCCCTCGCGAAGGTATAGCCCATCTCCCACGCTGTGCCGGAATCCGCATCGGAACCGTCGATTATTGCAATAAGAAGATCTGATTCGTCCAGTGCCTCTTTATTGGAGTGAAATATTCTATCCTGCTCAGATTCTCCACGCAGGGCTGTGTCGTCACTCTTTTCCTGCGGCAGATGCACTTCAAAAAAATTATCCCGGAGTAACCTTGCGATTGATGCATTGTAGCGGCGTTCAGCCTCTGAAAAAAGGGGGGCAGCGAGATAAATATGATACTTTGCAAAGGCAATGGCATCCACTGCTGCCATATGGGGAAACCGGGCAAGAAACACCCCCCGGCCTTCTCTCTTTGACGGTTTGTCTCCCTCAGCCCCGTAGTACGTAGAGGTAATCCCGCAGGTAGGTGAGGAATTTACCCCAAGTATACAAAGAGGGGGGCCTCGGAGTTCAATGATTCTGTCAACAGTTTTAGTGAGGCTGTCCATCAGGGTAAAAAATTCCGGCGTATCAAGTCTCTCGAGGAAAGTGCCTGGCTTCCTGTCCGGCCCGAGATAGATCGTTTCCGGGCACGGGAGGGGGACCATCTCGATATTAAATTTTTTACAGCGTTCTTTTGCTTTCCTGTAAGCCTCAAGATCTGAAGGTTTTGTAATACCTTCAGCCCGGAGTGATGGGTTGAGTACGCAGGGGCTGCAGAGTACGTACATTGATACATTGTGTGCACGCACAGATGATCAATGATCCCCCTGTATGCTTATCGGGACAACAGCTGTGATCCCCGTAAGTGCACGGTCAAGAAACTCGAAAAAGCAGGCTTTTTAACAATTTTTTCAAAAATTTCCCAGATTCCAAGGAACACGCTCCTTCTTGATCCTACCGCTGAACAGGCACTGTCCCCCGCTGACCGGTACGTCAAATCCCTGACCGTTCTGGATTGTTCATGGGTTGTACTGGATACGGGTGCAGTACGTTCCTGGAGAATCCGGCGGGCACTCCCTTTTTTGATGGCGGCAAATCCTGTAAATTTCGGTAAGCCGTGCATGTTATCTTCCATTGAGGCTCTGGCAGCCGCGTTATATATTCTGGGAGAACGGGAGCGGTCGGCAAACCTCCTTTCCAAAGTCAATTGGGGAATTCGTTTTCTTGAAGTGAACAGGGAACCGCTTGATCTTTATGCCGAGGCAAAAGACAGTACAGAGATAATAAAAATTCAGGAACAGTTTCTGTAAATATCCCCAGTACGAGCGGTGGAAGCGAGAGACGATTCCACGTACATTTTCCATAAGCCCAAAACAGTAGTTCTGAATGGCTCTCTTATTCCTGACCGACTCATTCGACCTGTTCTGGCGCATTTTTGATATTTTTCAACAGAAGACCGGCTACAATACATACGCCGCCGATAACGAGCGCGTACATCCCCCAGATTTTAACGAGAATGATTGCCGAAAGCGTCGGAAATAGTGCCATAAGTATACTCAGAAAAAGGGTGACCATCCCGAACAATATAATGACCAGATTTGTCTTCCATTCGTCGGAAAGCGAGCACCCGACAATGATCAGCAGAACACTGTTGATGATCGCTATAATTGCCATGATGACAATAAAGGTCGTTGCCATGACGCCTGGGAAAAAAATAGCAATACCAGCGACCAGGAGAGAGAGAAGCCCGGCAAAAAAGATTGGAAAGCCATAGATAACATCCTGTTTGACGGAAAAGAAGAACCCGATCATAATCAGACCGACAACGAGGGCAAGAATACCAAACAGGGTAATAAGAATATCGATAAACATCGATGTCCAGAAGAAAGCATCAGTCCCGGCGAGAAAAATGATAATTCCAATAAGAGAGATCTGCCACCACCGGATTGGTGAGTCAGACAGGACGAATTTCGGGATGTCCATACTATTGTTGATCTTTCTTAAGGTCTGTTAAATACCTGCCGCTCAAAGCGAAAAAATCAGCTACCTGGCCGCTGATGGTAGATGCTACAGGGAAAATTGCAGGGAAATTTCGCATAGTTTTTTCTCTCCCAGCGCAATGTACGATTATGATCAAGGTTGCCATCAACGGGTATGGTACCATCGGCAAACGGGTTGCCGATGCAGTTGCTGCTCAGAAAGATATGAAGGTCATCGGTGTTTCGAAAACACGCCCGAACGCCGAAGCTTTCGTCGCCAAACAACGGAAATATCCTCTCTATATTGCAGATATTTCAAAGAAAGCTGCTTTCGAAAAGGTTGGTCTTGCTGTTGCAGGATCTGTCGAAGACATGTGCAAAGCGGCAGATATCATCGTTGATGCTACACCGGGAGATGTCGGTGCGACGAACAAACCGCTCTATGAAAAACTCGGGGTTAAGGCACTCTGGCAGGGTGGTGAGGACCATGAACTGGCTGGGTTCTCCTTCAACTCTTCCTGCAATTATAAGGATGCCATCGGCAGAAAATTTACCAGGGTTGTATCATGCAATACGACCGGTCTTTGCCGAATCATCAATGAGATCGACAAAGAATTTGGTGTTTCACACGTCCATGCGGTTATGGTTCGCCGTGGCTCAGATCCGGGAGAGATCAAAAAAGGGCCTATAGACGCAATTGTTCTCGATCCTGTCAGTGTTCCGAGTCATCACGGTCCGGACGTCCTGAGCGTGTTGCCCCATATCTCGATCACAACAATGGCCATGATCGTCCCGACAACGATGATGCACATGCACGCCATCCAGATGACAACCAAGAAACCCGTCAGCCGGGAGCGTGTTCTTGAGCTCATCAATAATCACCCACGCTTGGGCCTGATCAAAAAGTCTGCCGGTATCANGAGCTCCGCCGAGCTCAAGGAGTTTGCCATGGACCTCGGACGGCAGCGATCCGACCTATGGGAGAACTGCATATTCGAAGACTCAATTTATGCCAACAAAAATGAGCTCTGTTTCTTCCAGGCAATCCACCAGGAGGCAGATGTCGTAGTAGAAAATATCGACGCAATCCGGGCAATGATGGGTGCGGAAAAGGATGCAGCGAAATCCGTGGCTGCTACCAACAGCGCTCTTGGCTTTAAAACTATCCAGAATAACCATTAACACCCATCATAACCCATTATTTTCAATGGACGCGTACGAGCGTGTTTGCCGGAATACTGTTGAAGTCGTAACAGATGAGGACCTCCGGGCACTTCTTGGAAAGCCTCATAAAAGAGTTTATGCGGGATATGAGCCGAGTGGGGAGATTCATCTCGGTCATCTGGTTACGGTCAACAAGCTGGTTGACCTTCAGGCCGCTGGTTTTGAAGTGACCGTACTGCTTGCAGATCTCCATGCGTTCCTGAACCGCAAGGGTTCGATGGAGAAGATCGGTGAACTTGCAGAGTATAATAAACGCTGTTTCGAGGGACTGGGGCTAAAAAGCGTAACCTATGTTCTGGGGTCCGATTTGCAGCTTAACAAAGACTATGAATTGCTCGTACTCCAACTCTCTCAGCAGATAACCCTCAACCGTGCAACCCGGAGCATGGATGAAGTCGGGAGGCAGATGGATCACCCCACAGTCTCCCAGATGATCTATCCAATCATGCAGATGGCGGATATTGCGATGCTGGGCGCCGATGCCGCTGTCGGGGGTATCGATCAAAGGAAGATCCACATGCTTGCCCGGGAGCATCTGGTCAATTTCGGCTACAAGGCCCCGGTCTGCATCCATACGCCGATCCTGAACGGTCTCGACGGCAAAAAGATGTCTTCATCCCAAGGGAACTATATCTCTGTTGCCGATTCAGAAGACGAGATCCGGAAAAAATGCCAGAAAGCGTTTTGTCCACCGGAGGTTGCAGAAAATCCCATTCTCCAGATCTTCCAGCACCACATCTTCCCCCGTCTCAATGAGATAACTATCCGTCGCCCGGAGAAGTTTGGCGGAGACCGCATATTCACTTCCTATGGAGGCCTGGAGACCGCTTACGGAAAGGGGGAAGTACATCCCGCTGATCTCAAAAAGACCTGCGGCGAATCGCTCGCCGGGATTTTTGCCCCGGTACGGGAATATGTGCTGTGAAAGCTACTGTCTAAATTTTACAACTGAATTGTCCCTATGAACCCGAAGAAAAATATCGATAAGGAACTGGATCAATTTGATAAGCGCCTCGAAGAGATGGGGGTCCGGATCAGGGACGCCGATCAGCTCAAGGTTCGCGAAGATGTTTTCGATGATGTTACCCTTCTCGCCCTTTACAAGCTTGTTCATAAAAAATGGCTGTCCGTGATTGGCGGTTCGATAAGTACCGGCAAAGAAGCAAATGTTTTTTATGGAGAGCGTGACGGGACTCCCATTGCAATCAAAATCTACCGCATCCGTACGGCGAATTTCACAACAATGAGTTCCTATATCGTGGGGGATCGCCGATTTTCCCATGTAAAAAAATCCAAGAAGGAACTTATTTTCGCCTGGACAAAAAAGGAATTTTCCAACCTTTTACGAGCTAAAGAAGCAGGTATTGCTGTTCCGGAACCTCTTGTATGGGACCGCAATATCCTCATAATGTCATTTATCGGTGAAGGGGAGATCCCCTTTCCCCAGCTGCGCAATGCACAAATGGACGATCCCTCCCGGGTCTATGCCGGCATCCTGAGTGATATCGATATACTCTACAATAAAGCAGAACTGGTGCACGCTGACCTGAGCGAATTCAACATATTATATGGTGACAAACGCTATATCATCGACATGGGTCAGTCCGTCACCCGGGATCATCCGCGGGCATTCCCCTTCCTCATGCGGGATATCAGGAATATCAACCGCTTTTTCAGGAATCGTTGCGATATCCGGAACGATGTTGAAATTTTCAATGCAGTGACTGGACTGGATACCGCTGTACCATGAGACGGTTTATTATGGTCAGATGAATATCAGATGTGAGCAAGCAAGAGAATCAATACCCGGATCGTGGTGAATAAATGTTACAGGAAGTAAAAATTGCCGGAAGCAGAATCGGGGTCCTTATTGGAAAGGGCGGCGAAACCAAGAAAGAACTCGAAACAAAGACGCATACGACAATAACTATCGATAGCAAAGAAGGACTGGTCAAGGTCGAAGGCAGCGAGGAAAACACGATACCCCTTCTCCGGGCTGTCGAGATTGTAAATGCCATTAACCGGGGTTTTTCACCGGAGCGGGCTTTTGAAATGATCGAGGATGAAGACCTGCTCCTTGACGTCATCGATCTCTCCGGTATGGCTGAAGGTCCCCGGCAGCTTGACCGTCTGAGAGGAAGAATTATCGGAAAGGACGGGCGTGCGCGGGAGCAGATCGAAGATATGACGGATGTCGAAATCTCAGTTTTTGGAAAGACCGTTGCTTTAATCGGGTATCCAGAGCAATTGAAGACTGCACGGGCCGCAATCGACATGCTCATTGAAGGGGTACCTCACGAAAATGTATTTGCATTCCTCGACCGAAAAAAGAAAGAATCAAAACAGGATATGATCAGCTATTATTACTAAAAAAGAATAGATAAATTTTCATAAATCATTTAAACATTTTGGTATATTTCCAGTGGAAAAAAAATTCGTTTATTAGATTGATTAACTAAAAAAGACGAAAATGCCAGCCGATTTCACTGGAATTAAAGGGGTATTGTGAAGGGTGTATCATGCTTGTAGCGGATCTAAAGATTCCTTCGGATCTCAGGCAAAGATATTTCCAGGCTGGCATAACGGAGCTTTACCCACCCCAGGCCGAATGTATTGACAAGGGGATGCTGAACAGGCAAAACCTGCTCGTGGCAATTCCCACAGCAAGTGGCAAGACCTTGGTTGCGGAAATGGCGATGCATACCCACATTGCCCAGAAAGGCAAGTGCCTCTATATTGTTCCCCTCAAGGCACTCGCAACCGAAAAATATGATGAGTTCAGCAATAAAGGAGTCAAAGTCGGCATAGCGACAGGTGATTTCGACAGGCGTGACGACCTGCTGGGAAAAAATGATATCATTGTTGCCACCAGCGAAAAAGTTGATTCCCTGCTGCGCAACAATGCCCGTTGGATATCGGATATTACCCTTCTCGTGATCGATGAAGTGCATCTTATTGATTCGCCCCGCCGTGGCCCAACGCTAGAGATGGTAATTGCCAAGATGCGGTACCGGAACCCGGCAATGCAGATTATTGGTCTTTCCGCCACGATTGGAAATCCTCAGACTCTGGCGGGATGGCTCGACGCCCAACTGGTAACCAGCACCTGGCGTCCTGTTAACCTTCGTCAGGGCGTTTTTTGTAATGATCGGATCCATTTCAGGGAGGGAGATCGCCACATCAAGCAGGTCTCAAAAAATTATGATGATCTCAACCTGTGCCTCGATACGATAGCGGAAGGCGGGCAGTGTCTTGTCTTTGTCTCCTCCCGAAGGAATGCGGAAGCATTTGCAAAACGTGCTGCCGCGGCAATAAAGGGGGACTGCCCTGAACTCAGGGATTATTCTGCGAAACTCAAGAGCGATGCAGAAACTGATATGGTAAAGACGCTGGCACTCTGTGTTTCCCAGGGTGCTGCATTCCACCATGCAGGGTTAAGCCGCCAGGAGCGGGCCGTCATCGAGGAGGGTTTTCGGAGAGGATTTATCAAATGTATTGCATCCACCCCGACACTTGCAGCCGGACTCAATCTGCCGGCCCGCCGCGTAATTATTCGTGATTACCTGCGGTTTGCTGCAAATGAGGGGATGCAGCCTATCCCAGCGAGTGAGTACCACCAGATGGCCGGAAGAGCCGGGCGGCCACGGCTCGATCCCTACGGCGAGGCTGTACTCATAGCAAAAGAGCGGGGACAAGTGGAGGAACTTTTCGAGTGGTACATTGATGCTCCCGCTGAGGAAGTTCATTCGAGAATCGCTGAACCCACCGCCTTATACTCTCACGTCCTTTCTCTTATTGCATCGGGGTTCGCCGGAACCCGGAACGAGCTCACAACATTCATGAACCGGACATTCTATGTCCATGAACACCGGCACGGGAGGCTGATGCAAAAAGCGGTAGATTCAGCACTCCAATTTCTTGTGTCCTCAGATATGGTGCTGGAGATTGGCGAGCACCTGGGATCCACAGAATTCGGTACGATGGTTTCGAAATTATACATTGACCCAAGGAGTGCAGCCATGATTGTCAGCACGCTTCGGGCGAGAGAGAGCTATTCCGATCTTGGGCTGCTTCAGCTGATCTGCAGCACACCTGATATGCCCCGGCTCTATGTCCGCAATTCAGATATCCCCGCGCTCGATCGCATGCTTGAGTCCCATGACGAAGAGCTCTGGTTATCATTACCTGAGGATCATGATGATGCGGAAGTCTATTACCGGGCCATGAAAACCGCGATGCTTCTCAACGACTGGACTGATGAACTGCCCGATTCGGCGATCTGTGAGCGGTATGCTGTTGGTCCCGGGGATCTCTACGGCATGGTAGAGAGTGTGAACTGGCTTCTCCATGCCAGTGCCGAACTTTCGCGGATGTTTGCAGACAATTTCCAGAAGAGTATCCGCGAGTTCGAAATTTGCATGAAAAATGGAATACGTCGAGAGCTGCTCCCTCTCGTAAAACTGCGCGGGATCGGCAGGGTGCGGGCTCGGCGTCTGTTTAACAACAATATAGCAACACCTGAGTCCGTGCTCTCCGCGGGTATCGAAACGGTAACCAGGATTATTGGTCGTGGGATAGCCGAACAAATTTTCGCTCAGCTTAAAAATAAAAAAATTGATTCCTCGCAATCGTCTCGTGAGAATGTTACGAAAGGGCAATCAACTATCTCGCAGTTCGGAGGGAGCCCTGGTAACCATGAATAATCACTGCGAGATACGGATGGCGAGATGTACAATACGTGATAGGGCTTTATTTCTCGATGTACTGCGGGAGACCGCACTGAAGTTTGAGATCCATATCATCTGTTTCAATGCAGATATGATGGCGGGAGTTCGTCATGTCAGGAAGGCGGTATTCAATGCCGCAAGGTCATTCAACAGGGGAGAGCCGATAGCAAATACGCTTGAGATGGAGGCGCTCCTGTTCGCTGCCGGATCCCGTCAGTGTGCCATAGCATCTTCATTTGGCGTTCATGAAGGAGAGAACCGGCTCTATGTCTGTTGTTTCCCGTCGTGCAGTGCGGTCTGGACTACTCTTACGCCATTTTTAGAGCTGACAGATGATGACTCTGATGTGATGAATCTGCAAAAAAAAGCCCGGCTTATGGCGCTTTTTGAGATCACTGAAAGAGAACTGGAAGCTGCTGGAAAAGACCGGCTCACTGACCTGGTGCTTGAACGCGTTGCCCTTCTTAATGTGTCCCGGTAACATCCAGCCTGCTAAAAGTTCAGTGGTTATCCGGAAACGGCAAAGAGACACGGAAGAGAATAATATTTACCCTGAAAGCGTATGTCCCGATAAAGAAAAAATATGAGAGAAACTCACAAAGACGTGATTATTCATTAAACCTGATAAAAAAATTTTAAGGATATTATCAGTTCCTCATAGTTGGCTGCGTACTTTTCGATTCCTTCTAACTTTCAATCTGAATATATTTTCTTTGAAGTTATCTGGTTGCATGGGAGAGAATGTGGGTAATTTCGGGAACTATCAGTTCCCTGGTTGCAAGAGATACCGCCTTGGTTGAGCCAGGAATGCAGAAAATTGCCCTTCCGGAAATGATTCCTGCAATGGCACGAGACAGTAACGCTGACGTTCCAATCTGTTCAATACTTTTCATACGGAAAAATTCTCCGAAACCATCCAGTATTTTTTCAAGCAGTGGAACTACTGCTTCTATCGTGCAGTCATCATGAGTCAAACCGGTACCACCATTGATAATAACGCAGTTTGCCTTTTTCATCGCACTATATAATTCATTTCTGATCGATTCAATCGTATCAGGAACAATTGCATAATGAACCAGGGAAATTTCGTTCTCTTTCAGGATTCCGGCAATCTCCTTTCCACTAAAATCGTTCTCTTGGTTCCTTGATGAAGAAACGGTAATAATCGCAGCTGAAATAGTAACAGGCCTGATATGCGCCTTACTCATAGTGATATTTTATACCTTCAGGGTAATAATACGGCTGTTAATTCTGAAAGGGAATTGTAGCACCTCCCCCCTTTATTTCCATTGGAGATTTCCGGAAAGATCCCTTTTCGACATAATTTCAAACAATTATTTCTCCATGGGCATTCCAATATTTTTGTTTGTGTTTCAATCAATTTATATAGTAAAAAGTATATATAATCAAATGGCTGTTTTTTTTGATTTTATATTAACAACCAAGGTGTTGTTTTTAGTGAATTTTCCAATGGAAACAAAGGGGTGTGCCGGTTTAGAATTTATTCAGAACAAATTATAAACTAATACACAGGAAATTAAAATATTAATTGGGAAATTCCCTAATTGCATTGATATTTTGTTTTAAACGTTAAAACAAGCGATTTCCATTGGAAGGAAAGGGGTTTATAACCCGGACAAACCGATCGTTTTTTAGTCTCGTATCACTAATTCTCAGCTCCAACGTGTAACCATGCCGGAAACAGAAGACCCATCCACAGGTTTATTTAAAAAATACCTTACCAATAACAGAATTTTTAAGGACCGTGAGGTTCTTCGACATTCCTACCGTCCTCAGATTCTACCTCACCGAAAACCTCAGATTGATGAGGTGGCTTCAATTCTAGCTCCGGCACTCAGGAACGAAACTCCTTCAAATATTCTTATTTATGGAAAAACTGGCACGGGTAAAACTGCCTGTGCCCGATATGTTGGAACAGAGCTCGAGAAAGCCAGCAGTAAAATGGGCACGGTTTGCCGGATCGTTCACCTTAATTGTGAAGTTATTGACACCCAGTACCGGGTTCTCGCTCAGATTGCCAAATGCCTGAATGTTGTGGACGAGCTCGCAAGTGATAAAACAAGAACGCACATTCCTATGACCGGGTGGCCAACGGATCAGGTGTACGCCGAGCTGAAAAACCAGCTTGAGGCCGGCGGCGGAGTTCTCGTTATCGTACTCGATGAAATTGATAAACTGGTCAAAAAAAGCGGTGATGACACCCTCTATAACCTGACCCGGATAAACTCCGACCTGAAAAACTCCAAAGTCAGTATTATCGGTATCTCGAATGATCTGAGTTTCAAGGATTTTCTGGACCCACGGGTCCTGTCATCACTGTCTGAAGAAGAAATTGTATTCCCTCCTTATAATGCGCCCCAACTGGTGGATATTCTCGCACAACGGGCCGAGGGCGCATTTGTTTCGGGCGCTGTTTCCGAAGGTGTTATCCCGTTATGTTCCGCGCTTGCAGCCCAGGAGCATGGCGATGCCAGACGAGCTCTTGACCTGTTCAGGATATCCGGGGAGCTTGCTGACAGGGACGAATCAAAGCAGGTGACGGAGGCCCACGTTAAGCAGGCCCAGGCAAAGATTGAAACGGACAGCATGATCGAATGCATCGCCACCCTTCCCACGCAGAGTAAACTTATCCTCTTTTCGATGCTCATCCTCGAACAACTGGGGCAGAACATCTTTACGAGCGGGGAAGTTTCTCGTATATACCAGGACATTGCTCCGACAATCGAGCTTGATGTTCTTACCCACCGGAGAATCACAGACCTCATCTCTGAACTGAATATGCTTGGCGTTATTAACACCCGGGTCGTAAGCCGGGGTCGGTACGGCCGAACAAAAGAGATGTGGTTCGATTCAAATACCACGAAGATCCGCGAGGTCGTACTCAAGGACTCACGACTGAATGGTTTGAAAAACCTTGATGTAAACCAGATGGAAGCAAAGTGGTTAAAAACATGGTTCAGGTGACGCTGAATGGATGAAAAGGATCTCGAAATTCTTCGTATTCTCGAGGAAAACTGCAGGCACACGACCAATGAAATCGCAACCATGACCAACCTCGGCACCGGGGAGGTTGCAGAGAGGATTCAAGCTCTCGAAGAAGGACAGATTATCAAACGCTATTCAACCGTTATCAACTGGGAGCGGGCAGGTAACGGGGAAGTGTCAGCGATCATCGAACTCAAGGTCAGTCCCGAACGTGATTTCGGGTACGACAGAATAGCAGAACGACTCTCCCGCTTCCGACAGGTGAAGACCCTTCGTCTTATAACGGGCACGTATGATCTCCAGCTTATCGTGACGGGTAAAAATATGCAGGAGGTCTCGCGTTTTGTATCAGAACATGTGGCTCCGATGGACCGGATACGCGAGACTGCAACTCATATTATAATGAAATCATACAAGGAAAATGGCAATACCCTCTTCGAACAACCGGAAACCGAGAGATTACCCTATTCTCCGTAAGGTGTCTTCATGCGCAACTTTGTTTCAGAGCGTGCAAAAGAGATCCCGCCATCAGGGATCAGAAAATTTTTCGACCTTGTACTTACGATGGAGGACGTCATATCCCTCGGTGTTGGTGAACCGGATTTTAATACACCCTGGAACATCTGCGAATCGAGTATTTATTCGATTGAGCAGGGAACAACTTCGTACACCTCAAATAAAGGACTGCAATCCCTAAGGGATGCACTTTCTGTGTACCTTGCCCGTCAATATAATCTTCAGTATTCAGGGGATCATGAGATAATTATCACAAGCGGGGTTTCAGAGGGGCTTGACATTGCAATCCGATCCATCGTAGATCCAGGCGACGAAGTGTTGATCGCGCAACCAAGCTATGTCTCCTATGCGCCCTGTGTAACGCTTGCAGGAGGAAAACCCGTCCCAGTCCTTTGCACGGAAAAGGACCATTTTAAGCTGAACCCGGATCGACTTGCGGAAAAGATCACTGGAAAGTCAAAAGCTCTTATCATTAATTTCCCGAACAATCCCACGGGGGGGGTCATGAGCATGACAGATCTGAAAGCCATTGCTGATCTGGTGATCGATCACGATCTCCTGCTCATAAGTGATGAGGTCTATTCTGAACTGACGTATGAAACTCGCCATTGCGCAGCGGCGACTGTGAGCGATCTCTGGCAGAGAACAATTACGCTGAACGGATTCTCAAAAGCTTATGCTATGACCGGGTGGCGTATTGGCTACTTATGTGCTCCCAAGGACCTTTGTGATGCAGCTCTGAAAATCCACCAGTACGTCATGTTATGTGCGCCCGTTATGGGGCAAGTAGGTGCACTCGAAGCCCTGCGGTCCGCAGAAGAGGATAAAAACAGTATGGTTAACGAGTATCGTCTCCGGCGTAATATGTTTGTCGCCGGTCTAAACCGGATCGGCCTCGAATGTCATGTACCCGAAGGAGCATTTTATGCATTTCCTTCAGTCAAGAAGACCGGGCTTTCTGACGTTGAATTTGCGGAACAGCTGTTGAAGGATCAACGGGTAGCAGTCGTACCGGGAAGTGTGTTCGGTCTTGGAGGAGAGGATCACCTGCGGTGCGCCTATGCGGTTTCCAGGAAAGAACTGAACACCGCCCTCAGCAGAATTGAAGCCTTCATCTCATCCTTATAATCAATCCTTCCGGCATTCGGGGAATTCTTCCTGTTCATCGCCCGGATTCGGGAGGGATAGTTTATTTTGGAACTCGATCAATACTACATGAAAGACAATGAGCTGTACAATTATCGTTGGTGGATTTTTCGGGGATGAAGGAAAGGGCAAGATCGTTGCCCACATTGCTTTTAAGGATAAACCGGTAATCATTTCCCGCGGGGGTGTTGGTCCGAACGCGGGTCACACCGTTCAGGTTGGCGACCGCGAATACGGTGTCCGCATGGTTCCTTCGGGTTTTGTCTATAAGGACGCAAAACTCTGTATCGGGAGTGGAGTGCTCGTTGATCCAAGGGTACTGAAACACGAAGTGGACTCCCTCGGGGTGAAAGGAAGAGTTTTCGTGGACAAGCGTTGCGGAATAATTACTGAAGATCATATTCTTCGGGACAAAGGCAGCGATCATTTGTCGAAAAAGATAGGCAGTACCGGATCCGGCTGCGGGCCGGCAAACGCCGACCGGGTTATGCGGATCTCTCCCCAGGCAAAGGATATCCCTGAACTGGCAGAGTATCTTTTGGACGTCCCGAAGGCTATCGACGATGAACTTAAAAAAGATAATATTGTTCTTCTCGAAGGAACACAGGGTTTTGGCATCTCATTGTATTATGGTACCTATCCTTTTGTAACCAGCAAAGATACGTCAGCTTCCCAGATTGCCGCCGACAATGGTGTGGGTCCGACAAAGATTGATGATGTGGTTGTGGTTTTCAAGGCCTATCCCACACGGGTTGGAGAAGGTCCCTTTAGTACGGAAATGTCTTTTGCAAAATCTGACGCAATGGGGATCCAGGAATTTGGTACCGTAACCCACCGCAAGCGACGCGTTGGGGGATGGGACGGAGATATGGCACGGTACTCGGCTATGATCAATGGATGCACGCAGGCCGCAATCACCGGGATTGATCGCGTTGACAAAGCCTGTTTCGGCGTGACCGAGTACTCAAAGCTGACGAAAAAAGCAAAAGATTTCCTGAAAAGTGCGGAGGAAGATATCGGATGCCCGATTGCACTCATTTCGACCGGCCCAGAGGTTACCCAGATCATCGATATAAGGAATGAAATGGCATGAGACGTTCGCTCATGGATATTCTCTGTTGCCCGGTCTGCAAAGGGGATCTTGTCCTGACTGTCACTGAGGAGAACGAAAAAGAGGTCCTTGAAGGGGAACTCCATTGTACAGCCTGCAAGGTAGATTATCCAATTCGTGAGGGCATCCCCAACCTCCTGCCCCCGTTCAGCAAGTAACCAGAAGAAGGTGCCGGAATGAATATCCCGTTGCCGGTTTGTATGATCGTCTCCTTAAACGAGGGTATCCGCGAGAATGGATATGAAATTTTTCTCAACCGGAGCGGAATAAATTCGATCGATCTGCCCCGGGAAAAAATTTCCGCAGAAACCGGTCATAACCTCAGGTTAAAATTTTTAAACCGGGGAGCACCCATCCATATCACCATCTCCTCTCCCAACGCCGGCATGTTTACCGATTTCTTTCACGAAAACCTGTATATTGTCGATGAAGCCATCCTGTTAATTCCCATCAGAAAAGATTGCGACGCCGGTTTTTTTGATCTTGAAATTATTGCAGGATACGGTATAGTGAAGGCAGCTATGCATGTGGAAGTTGTCCATCAGAGCCAAAAGAAGTCTCCACTCCCTGATGAGGCGACACTTCATCCGGTTGCCCACGGACGACCACACCTGCTGATGATTATGATGGGCATTGCTCTTATTCTCTACAGTATCTGGCTCTATACCGAAATTGAGTTTCTCAATATCGCCTCATTTATTATCCTCATCATTGGTGCACTGTATACATGGTATCGACAGAGATAGCTCTTACCATTCTTGTCCTGATCGGTGCTCTTGTCGTTGATCTTCTGGTAGGGGACCCCCGGTCGCGTTACCACCCTGTCGCTCTTTTAGGAGGGTTTATTGGAATTTGGGGGAAACCGGATTATTTTCTCCCTGTAAATCAGCGGTTCGCCGGAGTGATTTTCTGGTTTTTTACCGCAGGTTTATTTGCCGTTCCCTTTATCCTCTTCTCGTACTGGGCACCGTGGTACCTCTACCTCCTCATCGGTCCATTTTTCCTGAAGATCTGTTTTGCCTGGCGCTCACTAGAGGAGCACACGCTTGCAGTGAAAACTGCACTGATCGATGGAGTGGAAAACGGAAGAGAACGGGTAAAGATGCTTGTCTCCCGCAATACAGCGACCCTCGACCGGGAACACATCCTTTCAGCAGGATACGAATCCATGACAGAAAATCTCACGGACAGCATCATCTCCCCGCTGCTTTTCTTCCTCGTTTTCGGGCTAGGCGGGGCTGCTGTCTACCGTGCAGCGAATACGATGGATGCCATGCTCGGGTATCGAGACGAACGCGAACGATTAGGCTGGTGGGCGGCAAGAATGGATGATGTACTGAATTTCATTCCCGCCCGGATTACCGTAATTTTCCTGTTGCTGTACTTTTTCCTGAGAGGGCGCCTTGTTTCTGCAATCAGGATTATGAAACGGGACAGACACAATCGTCCGGGATATAATGGTGGTATCATAATGGCGACCATGGCGGGAGGAACCGGCGTGAAGTTTGAGAAACCGGGCGTGTATACCATCGGAGATGGAGAGATCTCCCTAGATGAAGGTGGGCCAGAGATTGTGAAAGCGACCCGGGCAGTTGTTCTGTTTTTTGTTGGTTTTGCCGGTTGCATACTGTTTTTATTGGGATCATTGATCAATAGTACTGGTATATGAAACTGGAAGAACTGAGATTTGGCACTGAGCTTCTCAAGCGCGGCTTCGCATCCATGCAGAAGGGGGGCGTTATCATGGATGTAGTGAATGCCGAGCAGGCAAAGATCGCCGAGGAAGCCGGGGCCGTCGCAGTCATGTCCCTGGAGCGGGTTCCCTCCGATATCCGGAAGATGGGCGGGGTAGCACGTATGGCCGATCCGGAAAAGGTATCAGAAATCATCGATGCGGTTTCTATCCCTGTTATGGGAAAGGTGCGGATCGGTCACTTCGTTGAAGCCCAGGTCCTTGAGATCCTTGGTGTGGACATGATCGATGAAAGTGAAGTTCTCACTCCTGCTGATGAGCAGTACCATATCGATAAGAAACTGTTCAAGGTTCCGTTCGTATGCGGAGCACGTGACCTTGGAGAGGCACTCCGGAGGATCAATGAGGGAGCCGCCATGATCAGGACCAAAGGAGAGGCAGGCACGGGTAATGTGGTTGAGGCAGTCCGTCACATGAGAACCATCACGGGAGAGATCCGCATGCTGCGTGGTCTTGAGAAGCAGGAAATGATCGATTACGCCCGGGAGATTGAGGCCCCGGCAGAACTCGTCATTGAATGCGCAGAGCGGGGGCGCCTGCCGGTTGTGAATTTTTCAGCAGGGGGCATCGCCACACCGTCTGACGCCGCGATGATGATGCAGCTTGGAGCAGACGGTGTCTTTGTCGGCTCGGGAATTTTTAAATCCTCAAGTCCTGAGAGGATGGCAAAAGCGATCGTCGAAGCCGTCAACAACTTTGACGACGCGAACGTTATTGCGAAAGTCAGCACCGGGCTTGGCGACGCAATGCCCGGTCTTGACATCCATACGCTCAAAGAGGATGAGGTGCTGCAATACCGTGGACGCTAAGATCGGGGTTCTTGCTCTCCAGGGAAATGTCAGCGAACATGTCGACGCATTCCTGCTCGCGCTCGAACGGATGGGCTATGGCCCTACATCCGAGGTTTTTGAAGTCAGAAACCCCGTGGATCTTACGGGGTGCAATGTCCTTGCCATACCGGGCGGCGAATCGACGACAATCTCGCGGCTCATCGGCAAAAATAATCTCTCTGATCCGATCAGGAACTTCACCGGGGGGATCTTTGCCACCTGTGCCGGCATGGTCCTGGCGGCGACATCAGTTGATGATTCCAGGGTCCATCCGCTGGGTCTTATTGATATGACCGTGGACCGGAACGCATTTGGCAGGCAGAAGGAATCATTCGAGGCAGATATCACGGTCGAAGGCCTGTATGACGGGGCATTTCATGCATGTTTTATACGGGCCCCTCTCGTGGCATCTGTTGCAAAGGGAGTCCATGTGCTCGCCCGTATCGAGCAGGGGATCGTTGCCGTAGAACAGGGCAACCGCCTGGCCTTATCGTTCCACCCGGAACTCGGCGGAGATACCCGGCTGCATGAGCTTTTTTTATGGAAACTCGGTTTCTGATGAGATGGGTGCGGGAAACGGATTTTTTCCAGCAAAATAAAGTGTTGGATTTTCCCGTCTCTCTCCCGGGTGAAGGGACCAATAACCCGAAGGATGAAATCCCCTCTTTTTTTATGGTGAACTTTGGAAATCCTTTGCCATTGCTTTTATTTTGAGATCCCTTGGCATCAGCCCAATGGCATACCTCAATGCAGTCCGTGACATCATCTTCCGGTTCTTCATCACATATTCAAAAATTTCCGCCTGGTGTTTTCGGCTCGCCTCTTTGAGGAGCCACCCATATCCCTTCTGCACCATGTCATCGTTATCAGTCATGAGGAGGTCGGCAATTCCTATCACGTCATTCAGGAACTCCCCACGTTTTGCAGGAACGATAAGGGATACCGCGGCAGCTCTCCGGACCCATCGGTTTTCCGATTTTGTCCAGTGTTTCAGCTCATTAACGACGTCCGGACATTTCCCGATAACATCACCAATGGCATGGTTGCAAATACTGTCGCATGTCGCCTCGTTTGAAATATAGGTCTCGATCCAGTGTGCGAAGAGAGAAAAATCATCTTTCGTGAACCGGTCTTTCAATCGCGGCACCCAGTTTGAAACAATGAAAGCCTCCTCAGCATAGTGCGATGCATACAGCTCTTCGCAGAGCAGGAAAATCTCCCGTTTCTCCCGCGACGAGATCTTTTTCCAGCTATTCCGGGCGATCCTGCTGACCACCGGGACCCTGACGTCATAACACTGAATTGACTCCTTGAAAAAACGCTGAAATGATTCCCGGGCCTGGGGATCTGCCTTCTCCTCCAGCTCCTGCCGGATTTCTGCAATTATTGGATCCATGGTTGAATTTGTCATCGGGAACGATAAGAAAGTCCCGATACGCCGGTACCGGATCGAGTGAATCGCCAAGAGGTCTCCGGATGTCACCAAAGAAAGTCTCATGGACCAAAAGCAGCCTGACCGGGTGAATTCCCTTTTTGAAAAGAGGGTAAACAAAAAAAATTGGTCGGGTTAATGCCGGTGACCCTGAGTTGGGGTTGGTTTTGGAGATACAATCTTAAAACCACCGATTAGGGTTCCGGACTGGCCATCCGTGTTGGTCACAATAACATCGAATGCACCCTGGGGGGAATTCTTCGGAACGGTGAGGGAAAAGCTGATTTTACCTTTTCCATCAACGGATACGTGGGACGGCAAGAGAGAATTTCCTCCCGACTGTTTCAGGGTTACCACCGCACCCTTGCGGAACTCATCGCCACGGACCACAACATTCCGGATTGTTGAACCGGCCTCACCCGATGATGGCGAAATGCTCATCACCATGGGAGCTGGCGACGGCTTTGCGACTATCGCCACTGATGCCGTTGCTGTATTGTTTGCAGCAACCGGGTCCCTGGTACCGGATTTTCCAATCTTTGCGACATCCGTCTTCGTACCGGGGGTTGCATAGGTTACTACTTCTGACAGCCTGGCGCTCTGACCCGGCTGAAGGGCAGCAATTCTCCAGGTATTCCCAGAGATTATACCGGCAGTTGGTGATTTTACGGTTCTCTTCTTGATGCCGGATACACTTGAGAGGTCATCGCGGATCACGATATCACGGGCGGTATCGGGGCCGTTATTGACGACAGTTACCGTCCAGGTAACCTTATCCCCAACAGAGGCTGTGACGTTCGACACGGTATTGGTAATACCGAGATCCGCCTGCTTTACCGCGTGGGTGAGGCGGAAACTAACTTTTATCATCGACCCTGAAGTTACGGTCACCATTTTTGAAACCGGGCGGTAACCTGTGAGGGTCAGGGATACCATGTGACTACCCGGAATGACATCGCTCAGGGTTGCCGGCGTAACTTTGCCGGTCACGACCCCGTCAAGGGCGATTGCCGCGCCTGCCGGTACCGAGGCGATGGAGATCGAGCCATTCTGTGGGGATGCGATGAGCCTGAAATCAGCAGGTACGGTTGAGCCTGCAACTACAGTTACGGTCTGATACTGAGTTGTATATCCTGCGAGTGTAACAGACACTGCATGGCTCCCGGGGGCGATGTCGCCGAGGGTAAACGGTGTCACTTTACCAGTACCGATCCCATCGAGCTCTATCAATGCACCACCAGGTGCCGATGAAACAGCAATTGAGCCGGTTTGGGGGATCTGATTGAGAGCAAAGTCAACAGTGGCAGTTGATCCCGCGATAACATTCACATTCTTGGAAGCAGGATTATAGCCGGCAAGACTGACAGAAACGGTGCGATCGCCCGGAGTAACTGAGTCAAGGACTGCCGGTGTGGTTTTTCCGGTATCAGTACCGTCAAGCGTGATTTCAGCGCCGGCGGGTGACGAAATTACGGAGATTGATCCGGTCTGAGGAGGGATAAGGACGAGCTGGAAATCAACCTTTACTGTGGAACCTGTTGTAACAGAAACGCTCTGCGATCCGGGGGTATATCCAGGGAGGCTGACATCAATTGTGTGCGTTCCAGCGGGGACGTTATCAAGGGAGAACGGCGTAACTTCCCCGGTGTCCGCTCCATCGAGACTGATCCCGGCTCCAATGGGTGTTGAGGTAACTGCAATAGACCCCGTCTGGGGCACAAGAACCAGCTGGAAGTCGGCGGCTGCCATCTCTCCCGCTATGACCGTAATTGCAGAGGAGGCCGGGTTATAGCCGGTAAGGCTTACATCAACGATATAATCACCCGGTTTGAGATCATTGAAGATGAACGGTGTGGTTTTTCCTGTTGGCGATCCGCCGAGGCTGATCGCTGCCCCTAAAGGTGATGATATGACATTCAGTGAACCCGTAGTTGGTATGGCAATGAGAGCGAAATCAGCGGTTACTGAACTGCCGGCCTGAACAGTGATGGTCTTACCAGCGGTCTGATAATTGACAAGANTGACTTCAACCAGGTGGCTGCCCTGCTCAATTCCGCTGAACGTCGCCGGGGTCACGTTACCGGTATCGACTCCGTCAATGGAAATCGCAGCACCAGCCGGGGTCGAGGAGACAATGAGTGTTCCGGCAGTGACAGGTACCGGGACGAGCGGGAAATCAGCCTTCACCATTGTGCCTGCAGATACGGTTACGGTTGCACTATCTGGAGTATATCCGGCAAGTCTGACCCCGACAGAATGAGAGCCAGGGATGAGACCATCCAGCGTGAACGGAGTTGTCTTTCCCGTGTCTGCACCGTCAAGATCAATCGCTGCACCAGCGGGCGTCGAGCTGACCGAAATTAATCCTGTCTGTGGTATCTGTATAAGAGTAAAAACTACACTGGCAGTAGTATCCGCGGTGACGGCTGCATTCTGCGATGCCGGCTGGTAACCGGAAAGAGTGACGTTAACCNTATGGGTTCCCGGATTCACGTTTTCGAGGGTTGCCGGCGTAATCATNCCGGTATCGGCGCCATCAAGGGAGATCGCAGCCCCCGGGGGGGTTGATATGACAGAGATATTCCCAAAGAGTCGGGGCAGGCTCACTGAAAAAATGCCAGGAATGACGGTGGGAGAAACCATGTTCCCCGAATCATCGTCCATTGCGTTTACAGCGATCTGCAACGAAGTAGATCCCTCTTTATGCCCCCGGAAACTTATGGTCCCGAGCGGGGTATCGGTAGCCCCCGGCTTAATATTGTCAGTCAAATCCACCGCAGTAAGGTGAATGAAGGAAGAAGGTACGGAACTGTTGTCTTTCAGTGTCGCCCAGGCGGGGAATGAAACACTGGTAATTTCTGCAATCGAAGCGTCGGCGAGGGTGATATTGATATCATATCCCGAGAGACCTGCAGGAGCTGAATCGAGCTTCAGGTCGAGCATAGCGGTCCCGCCGATAGTATTCACTTGGCCATTCCCGATACTGACACTGCTTGCTGCTGCTGCCGAGACGATCAGGCAGAGAGCGAGCATGGTCAGCCCCAGGAGGGAGAATTTTCTGTAGGGGGTTATGTTCATTGATTGTCAACTCCTTGAATTGTAGCTTTGTGGTTCCTGTCCCCTTCCGGGTGGACAGGCAGCGGAACTGAACTCCGCCGTATTGTTCCTTGATGAAGTTGTATTCATGGGTCCTTTTTTCAGCGATTTTTAACAGGGAGGCCCCAAAAGACTCTCCCGTATTTCGTTCGTAAGGCTCAACCTTGTCACCATGTCTCAAAAAATCATGATGATGACACCTCTTTTGCAAGGACGACAAGGTCGTTGAAGTCAATCCGGTTGTTATGGTTGAAGTCAAAGGCAGCGATTGGTTCATTTGCTGTTATCCAGGTCATATTCCTGAAGAAGAGCACAACGTCGTTGAAGTCTTCCCTCCCGTTCCCGTTCAGGTCCTCGTACTGGCCATCATGATCGGGGTCTGTCGGGACAGTTGCAAACCCGGGGAGCGGAATGACGATTGGCGAGAAGGTTGTTGCAAATTTTTCGATCCTGCTGTTCCCGTGATCAGCCACGTACACATTATTCCGGCTGTCGATCGCAACTCCGGTGGGAAGATTGAACTGACCGTTGCCGGTTCCCGTTGATCCAAGTTGGGCGACGTATGACCCACTCTGGTCGAAAACCTCGACGCGGTTATTCAACTCATCGGCAACATACAGGTAACCGCTACTGTCAATGGCGATGCTGAACGGATTTGCGAACTGACCGTTACCGGAACCAGCAGTTCCCCATTGGGTAACGTAACTGCCGCTTGGGTCAAAAACCTGGATGCGGTTATTCACTTCATCGACGACAAATGCGTAGCCGCTCGAGTTAACTGCCACGTCAAGGGGGGTAGCGAACTGACCATTACCGGAACCGGCGGTTCCCCACTGGGTAACGTAACTGCCACTCGGGTCAAAAACCTGTATGCGGTTGTTGTTCGCGTCGGCAACATATACGTAGCCACTGCTGTTCGTCGCCATTCCGTAGGGGAGACTGAACTGGCCGTCGCCGGCACCGGTGGATCCCCACTGGCTCACATATCTTCCGCCGGGGGCAAACACCTGGATGCGGTTATTGTTTGCATCGCCAACATACACATACCCGGACTCATTCACGGCGATTCCAATCGGACGGTTGAACTGACCGTCACCGGCGCCGGTGGATCCCCACTGGGTTATGTAGGTTCCGTTTCGGTCAAGCACCTGCACGCGGTCATTGTTGGTATCTGCACTATACGCGTTGCCATTGTCATCAACGGCAACGTCGCGCTGCAGGATAAAACGGCCATCAGTGTTTCCGCCGGACCCCCATTGATTCAGGTAAGATCCGGTTGACGAAAATTCCTGGATACGACAGTTATAGCTGTCTGCAACGAGGATGTGGTTGTTATTGTTGACCGCTATTCCGTACGGGCGGTTGAACTGGCTGTTCCCGCTGCCTGAAGAACCCCACAGGGTTATGAACGTACCATCGGGATTAAATTCCTGGATACGGTTATTGAAGGTATCTGCAACATACACCTGGTCGAGGCTGCTGATCGCCAGATCCAAGGGATAATAGAGCTGGCCGTCCCCGGTCCCGTAGCTACCCCATTGCCGGACGAATGTCCCGTCAGAGGTGAATACCTGGACAAGGTTATTCCCATAATCGGCAACGTAGACGTAACCGCTGCTGTTTGTACGGATGCCTGTCGGGAATGCAAACTGTCCGTTGCCACAGGGCCAACCCCAGGATCCCCACTGGCTGACATAGTCTCCACTTGGGGTAAATACCTGGATCCGGTTATTGGATGTATCTGAAATGTAGACAAACCCGGATTCATTCANGGTGATACCGATAGGGCCGTTAAACTGCCCGTCGCCGCTTCCATAGGAGCCCCACTGATTAACAAATGCCCCGCTCGGATCGAACACTTCGGTGCGGTTCGTATCCCGGTCAACAGCATAGATGTATCCGCTGCTGTTTACTGCAATATCTGCGATTGCGGTAAACTGGCCGTTGCCTGTCCCATATGACCCCCATTTGGCAAGGAATGTGCCATCGGGAGCGAATTTCCAGATTTTATAGTCGACATCATCGGCGACGTAGATATTTCCTGCCTGGTCGGTGGTCACGCCCCAGGGAAGGCTCACGCCAACGTGTGAGGGTACCGACCACTGGAAGGTGGCCGGTTCGTTTGCACTTGCAGCAGATTGTATCGGGGTTCTGGCAGTGCCGGTTCCGGCTACTGAAGCAACGCCGTGAACCGCCACCTGACCCGGTATTCCGCTATCGGGTCCGACATTCAGCGGGGCAGAGGACGGGGCTGCCGTAGTGTCGTGCCCGCTTCCCGTGCTGCCCGCCGTAGTGGCACAAACAAGGAGCGACAACGATAGCACTAATGTCAGTATCGGTATTCGTTTCATGGTCAATTTCTCTCCTTTTTTGGTCTCCGTAACTTCGGAGGGTGTGTTCCGGGATAACCCACGGCGTTATTCACCTGACTCAAACGGGATCCCGGCCATTTTACGTTTCAGCAGTTGCCGGTTGATAAGACTGGTTTTAAGACCGCAACTCATCGGAAATCCCCAGTTTCCGCCGGATACATGCCCGGATGGGAGCAAACCGACCGTGCATCCAGAATTTGCAGGAGCGGGTTATATAATCCCAAAATCGCACTGGTGTAACTGTTGAACTGGCTGGTTATCTTACCTGATTTTTTTATCAGAGCGATTAAACAGCGGATTACATTATCGGAGATATTATATATGATAAACGGGGGAAATGGATCAAATCTCAGTACTTTTTGTCTGAGCTATTGCACTTGGATCATAATTTCCTGAACAGTACCACCAGATCATTGAAGTCGATCGATCCATTCCTGTTGAAGTCGAAGGCAGCAACCGGTTCATGGGATCCGATCCAGGCAGTGTTCTTAAAGAAAAGAACCACATCCGAAAAATCGAGACGCGTGTTACCGTTCGTGTCCTCAAATAATCCATCGTGGTCGACATCTGTGGGGGGAAGTGTATTCCCGGGGAAAGGAATGACCGTCTGCATAATCCGGGCCTGTCCGGAGCCGGCATTGATCATCAAAGATGAAGTGTCGACCGCCTCGAAGTCGGATCCTTTAACCTGGTGGAGCGTATGGAGGACATCGTTGTTCCAGCTATTATCAGGAGCTCCGGTAATGTACCATGGTGCTCCGTTGTCAGCAAGGATCATGCCATATTTCTTCAGCGCCTCGAGAATAACCCGTGCCTGTGGAGAGTAGCCGGAGGTGTTGAAAGAGGTCTTCAGCCTGAACCGCTGGCCCATTGGCGGATAGGACGGGTCGGTTATCGAGGAAGCATAATGACGCGCCGGCCAGACAAAGGCCCTTTGTGTTGAGGGGGCAGTGAACCGAATGGCATGATCGATCGATCCACTGGCGACTTCGTCATACCGTACAAGGCCGGGGAGGATGGGGAGTCCTGCAGCATCAGCGGATGTCCACCCGGCGGGCCTGAGAGCATAGTCCGAGAGGTTGAAAATAGCCCCGGACCCTGCACTCCAGCTTCCGTCTGTATGTTTTTCCGCCGCGAAGAGCTCGTACAGGGTTTTACTGTCCCGGTCGACGATCAGGATGTGTTTGTCCGATCCGCCTTCAATCAGGGGATTATCTGGGATCGGGTAAGGGCCGAGATCACTTTCATCGGCATAATCGAAGGTGATGGTCTTCCTGGGAGTCGAACCAGAGACAATGTTATACGGAATACCCATAAGGTTCCCGTCATACAGGCCTGCCCCGAAGTCGGGGTGGAGGGAACTGGTACTGCCGATCTTCTGGATATAAGCTGCCGAGTATGAGTCGACAGGAAGCTGTTCGACAGGGACATTCCAGATATCATCGGAAGGATATATCGCAACCCCGCCAACTGAAACGCCAGATTGTGACACTACACTGCCTGTCAGCAGCATATTGTTTCCTGTTCCTGCTGCTGTAATGCCGGGCACGATAACCACGAGAGATAATAAAAGGATCACAACGTTCCGGATTTGTATAGTCATTCTGTCTCCTGCCGGCAAAGCTAAGAATTTAAATATTCGAAAGCACCGGCGTGTGCCAGAGAATAGGGAAATGTGGGTTAAATAATCCAAGAACTGTGCCGGTTGGTTAGGAGAACTTGTGGGTTCCCTTAACAGATAGCTTGAGTAGCATTGGCCGGCTATCAATTCCGGGAATATTGAAGGACAAACAACCGCAATTTCCCTCGTAACGCTGGCAGGGACCGGTGAAGTCATAGGGCAGCCGGGGGACTCCTCCGGATCTGATTGCACGAATCAGGACAAAATTTGTCTTCTTCAGTACGGATGCCGGAGTTCTTCCGTACCAGGAACGGGAACCGGAAAATCGTCCATAACGTCTTTGGTAATGTACCGCTGCGGCCCCGTCCTACCTCCTCACCGTGAATGTGGAAATAGTTAAGTGAAGAAAGAAACATCCCTGTAAGGGAAGGAGATTGCCATGAGTGAATTTGTCGAGGTGGCTCAGATTTCTGATGTGATGGAGGGTAGTATCAGGAAAGTATTGGCCGGCAATATTCCGATCCTTCTTACAAGGGTAAACAGTACCTTTTATGCCACTGAGCTGCTCTGTCCCCATCTCGCAGCAGATCTTTCCTCCGGCACCCTGCACGGTACAGTGCTCACATGCCCAATGCACGAATCGCAATTTGATGTTCGGGATGGGCATGTTGTGCGGTGGACCAGCCTTACGGGGATTAAACTCGCTTACGCTTTGAAGGCACGTCCCCCGCGACCGCTCAGGTGCTTCCCCGTCCGTGTTGAGGGAGGCCGGGTTCTGGCTGCAGTCCCCCAATAGAGACCTCTTTCACATGCAGAAGTATGGAACCGTTCGCATGCTTTTCTCCCAAAAAAGATCGATAAGATGAAACGAGTCAGATGCCGGTCATATCGGCAATTGATACTCGGGAAATCCGTCATTTAAAAGGCGATAACACTTAAGCAAACAACCCCGATGCTAGTACAGGAAAACTGAGGCATCTACCATGGCAACCGATCCTGTCTGTCTGGCAATCGTTGACGACGACGCGAAATTCACCTCCCTGTATAAGAACCAGAAATATTACTTCTGCTGCAACTGGTGTAAAAAACAGTTTGATGAAAATCCCAAACGATATTCCCGTCTTGGCATTGATGCCAGGGTTGATCTTACAGAATCTACTTCAGGGTGACACCGTTCCCAGTTCCGATAACGCAATCTCCGTTTCCTGTTGGAAATGCCGTCCGGGAACTTGGGACAGCGGACTCAATTTTATTATAACGCAGGCAGATACAGACACAGTATTCTGCAAACCAGCATGATCGTGATTTTTTTATGAAAACCGTAGATGATCCCTGGCAAAAAAATGCACACGACAACGCTGATCTTCTGGACAGGGAGATTAAAAACCTGGCTTCATTAACCGGCCCAATCCGGGAAAACCGCCCGATCGTTACAAAATACCAGGATTTCTGGAATAAGGCAAAACAGATCAGCGTGTTGTTCAGGGAACTCAAACCGCTCGCAAAGAGTGATCGGGACCTCCTCTGGAAAAATTTCAATGCCATCTGCGGGGATATAAAAGAGAAACAAAAAGCCGATTACGGGACCTTGGAATCCCTGTCGCAGAAGCATCTGGAAGAGATCCTGAAACTCGCCGATCTGGCACAGCTGCCCCCTGACGCCCCCACCCCGGGCATCCATGAACTGGTGGAACGGGGACAGCCTCTCAAAAACGCTGGTGACATGCTCGGGAGATTCAAGCATGCGATGATCGCAAAACACAAAAAAGCCGGTTTTGACAAGATCCAGAGTATCCGGAAAACCCATGAAGCGGCATGGGAGTCGCACAACGCAGTAAAACCGAAGCAGCAGACCGGGACAAAATTCCGTGCCCGGAGGAATCTTGAGCTTAATTATGAGCGACAGAAAAAAGCTGCATGTGCTCTTGAGAATTTTCAAATCGGGAGGAGCCACCTGCGCACTTTCCTCGCCTCCTGCAGTGATATGGTGAAAACAGCAGCAGCCAAAGCCCAGCTCGCTGAAACAGAGGCCCGCATTCTGGATATTGAGGACGGGATACGGAAACTGGAGAAATGGATTGCTGAGGACGAGCAAATCCTCAAAAAACAGTAACCAATTTTTTAAGACCTACGTTATTGTGTGCGACCCGCTGACAGTTTTAGAGATCGGGCAATCATCGTCTTAGCAGGGTATTTCTGCACATTTATGTGATACCGGGACTGTGAACGACCCCTCGTTTTTTCATCCGGGCTGAATACACAAATAAAGCCAGTTCTCCCTCCGGCGTGATACGGTAAAGTTTTCCTGAAATATTGCCCGGTTCGGACTCCTCACGGATAAGGTTCCATTCAATCAAGGCTGCAATAATGCGGGAAAATGCAGCGGAAGAGAGCCAGTGGTCGGCGAGCTCTCCCTCAGTATGCCGGACCGGGATTTGCCAGGCCGTTGTCTCGTTGAACAAAGTCTCTTCCGGCACCAGGGTTTTTTCTTCCTTCCCGCCGGCCGGGCCCCGGAAGAGAATAGTAAGAATCACCAGATGGTACCGGTTGGCCATCAGGTCTCTCACCGGGAGCATCGGGACTGGCACCCTTCGGGAAGGGGAATTTCCGAATGCATAATGGGCGTCGCCCTCAATCCAGAGAGACATTGAGAACAGGCCCAACGACAGACGTTTTGATCCAGCCGATATGTCGAACGAGAATCTGGCGGATGGATGATCGCCGAAGATTCTTACGACTGTGTCGCGAATCGCATCAAAGGTTGCGGCATCGATTGCGACCAGTTCACAGGAAATATTACTGGCCCGGGAGATGATATTGACTTCATCGATGGCATCGCGGATAGTGCCTTTCCACAACCGCTTCTGGGCAGAATCCCAGACTGAGCTGGTGTATACCTCCTTCTCCGCAAAGATGAAAGTGTGCGTAACGGTCCCTAACTCTCGAAGAACCGCCGGATAGGTTTTATGGATACGTTCGCCCGCACTAATGATGTGCATGTGTTCCTGCGGATCCATGAGTAGTATCCGGTCTATAACGATAAATGGCTGTCCGGTTTTCCGGAACCCCAGTTCCTGAAAATCACTAACCTGAAAGAAAAAAGTATTGTTAAATGAACAGTGGCGCGAGCACGAGGGTCAGCGTAGCAAGGAGCTTGATGAGCACGTGAAGCGACGGACCAGCGGTGTCCTTGAAGGGGTCGCCGACAGTATCGCCAATAACCGCTGCTTTGTGAGCCTCGCTCTTCTTGCCGCCATGGACACCGGTCTCGATGTATTTCTTGGCATTGTCCCATGCACCCCCGCTGTTATTGAGAATGAGTGCAAGGAGGATCCCGGTAATGGTTGCTACCATGAGGAAGCCGGCAAGAGCCTCGTGCTTCATGGTGATACCGATAACAATGGGGAACAAGATTACAAGGGCGCCGGGCAGAACCATGTTCTTCAGGGCTCCCTGGGTTGTGATGTCGATGACAGCTGCGTAGTCAGGCTTCTTGGTCCCGGCCATGATTGCCGGGTCCTTGAACTGGATGCGGACTGCGTCAATCACAGATTGTGCGGTCTGGGAGACTGCACGGATAGCGAGGCTTGCAAAGAGGAAGACGAGCATGGCGCCGAGGAGTGCCCCGACAAAAACCGGCACAGACGCAAGATTGACCGTCGTAAATGCTGCCCCGCCTTTTTCAATGAGCAGTTTCGAGATATCAGCCATATATGCATTGAAGAGCAGGAATACCGCGAGTGAGGCACTGCCGATGGCATATCCCTTGGTGAGTGCCTTGGTGGTGTTGCCGGCTGCATCGAGCTTGTCCATCCGGTGCCGGACTTCATCCGGTGCCTGGCTCATCTCGACGATCCCGCCGGCGTTGTCTGCGATAGGGCCGAAGGTATCCATGGTAAGGACGTAGGCACAGACCATCAGCATTCCAATGGTTGCAACGGCAGTACCGTAAAGGCCGCCGCTCGGGATGCCGGTCATGGTCCCGCACCAGTACGAGATGAGAAGGGAAGCACCGATAAGTATGGCCGGAACCGCGGTGGTCTCGAGGCCGACCGAGAATCCCATGATGAGGTTGGTTCCCGCTCCGGTCTCAGAAGCATTAGCAATATCCTGCACAGGGCGGTAGTGGTGGTCGGTATAATAGAGGGTGACCCTGAGGAAGGCTACAGAAAGGGCGATCCCCACGAGGCCCGCAAGAACAAAGTACATCCAGCCGGGTGTTGCCCCGAGGAGATAATAGACCCCGCCTGCGAGGAAGATCGCCGAGATGATTGCGGTGATATAGTACCCCCGGTTCATGGCATCCATCGGGTCGGCACCATCTTTGCCTTTTACAGAGAGGATACCGATCATGCTCGCGAGGAGACCGAGTGAACACATGACAATGGGGAAGAGAATTCCGTTCACACCGAAAATGGGGAAGAGTGCTACACCGAGGATCATGGCACCGATGTTCTCGGCGGCAGTGGACTCGAAGAGGTCAGCGCCACGGCCGGCGCAGTCGCCGACATTGTCGCCGACAAGGTCTGCGATGGTGGCCGGGTTCCGGACATCATCTTCCGGAATACCGGCCTCGACTTTACCGACAAGGTCTGCACCGACATCGGCTGCCTTTGTGTAGATACCGCCACCGAGCTGGGCGAAAAGTGCCACGAACGAGGCTCCGAAACCGAACCCGATAATAACGAACGGGGTATGGGTCGGGTCTGCACCGAGTGCTATGTAAGTGAGCGAGACACCGAGGAGCGACATCGAGGTGATGATCAGCCCGGAGATGGCTCCGCCGCGGAACGAGAAGTCAAGTGCTTTCCCATCGCTGGTTTGGGCTGCGGCTGCCGTGCGGATATTGGTCCTGACGGCAATCCACATGGCAACGACGCCGGCAATTGCACTACAGGCTGCACCGACGATAAAAGCAGCTGCCGTAGCGAGGGCAATCGCCTGTTGTCCGGTAAGGTAATAAATTGCAAAGATCACCACAGCAGATACGATAGCGAGCATGGCGATAGTCGAATACTGGCGCTTGATGAATGCTTCTGCACCCACCCGGATCGCATCGGCAACCTCGCGCATCTTGGGCGTTCCCTCATCCTGTGAGAGGAGGTTACGCGTCAGGATTGCTGCGAGACCCAGTGCGACGATACATATCGCAATTACGATGAGTAATACAACGTCGATCATTCCTTGACCTCCCTGCTGTGCCTGGCGAGGAACACCGCCGGAAATAGCATCGCACGCACGGGCTGCACGTGAAGTACCCCCGGAGGACTCTCTAGAGAGCACCTCAGGTCTGATAAACTGGTATCAGCAGAAATCTGCTTGGGAACCAAAGGAGGGTGCAACTGTTCATGGGGTTCGCCCTGAATCTACACAACCATCCTAAGAGATTATTAGTGCATTGTTGGAACATTAAACTTTTATCATCTTTAATCGCCTATTTTTTTCGAGACTGTCCTTCTGTCATGGCAAATTTCCTGGTATTACAAGAGAAAATATGCCCGGTTCCTTCAAAATCCCTGAACTTTTCCTGATAAATGCATGGCATGAACAATTCAATATGATTAATAATGAAAAATTCCCATATTCTGAAAGGGAGGGTATCTGGTGCAACTTGCGCAACTCTTAATATTTCTCATCCTGTTTCCTCTGATCACAGCGGTCTTCATGCTTTTTGCCCGAAAAGAACGGGAACGCGAAGGGATAGTGAAATTGTCTGCTCTGGCGATTGGCTTGGTTACGGTCTGGCTTCTTATCACAACGCTCGATAAAGGGGCTCTGAACGTCGGGGGATTGCCGGCAGAACCATTCACGCTCCTGATGTTTGGAATTGAGATGCTGATCGCGGTCTTCATCCTCTATCTGGGTATCAGGAGCAGGAAATGGCTTGTCGTTACCCTTATTCTTGTGCAGTCTGCGATGATGGTATATTTTGAACTGAACTATTCACCGTCGGTCGAAGTGTCGTCTAACCTCTTCATCGACGAGTTCTCCAATATCATGGCCCTTATCATCGGTATCATCGGCAGTCTCATATGCGTGTATTCCCTTGGCTACATGAAGTTCTTCCATGAACGCCACCCGGAGACGAAGGATCGGCAGAACGTGTTCTTTTTCATCATGTTCGTCTTCCTCGCCGCAATGTTCGGTCTGGTATTCTCGAATAATATTATCTGGATCTACTTCTTCTGGGAAGTCACCACGCTTTGTTCCTTCATCCTGATAGGATACACAAAAACAGACGAGGCAACGACGAATGCATTCAATGCCCTGTGGATGAACCTGCTGGGAGGGGTTGCTTTTGCTGGGGCAATCCTGTATCTTGCGATGTTTGGCAACGGAATTATGGGCCTCTCAGAGCTGCTTGCATCCGGGAAGGTCATCGCGCTCATCCCGGCCGCCCTCATCGGGTTTGCCGGTCTGACAAAGGCAGCTCAGCTTCCGTTCTCCTCATGGCTGGTGGGCGCAATGGTGGCACCGACACCGGTCTCTGCACTCCTCCATTCAAGCACCATGGTGAAAGCAGGTGTCTATATTCTTGTACGCCTCGCTCCCATCTTCCAGTCCACTGCTACTGGGTACACGCTTGCCATGGTGGGAGCGCTGACATTCCTTCTTGCTTCCGGTATTGCGATATCGCAGAGCAATGCAAAACGCGTGCTCGCGTATTCCACGATAGCGAACCTTGGTCTTATCGTAGCCTGCGCCGGTATCGGCACCTATGAGGCGATCTGGGCTGCAATACTCCTGATAGTATTCCATGCAATCTCCAAGTCCCTCCTCTTCCTCGCTGTCGGGACGGTAGAACACGGGATCCGGAGCCGGGAGATCGACGATATGAGCGGCCTCATCGTGCGAATGCCGAAGATCGCTGCCATGATGGTGATCGGGATCGCCGGGATGTTCCTTGCCCCATTTGGTATGCTGATCTCCAAATGGGCCGCTATCCGGGCGTTTATCGATGCACCGTACGGGTTCCTGTTTGTAATTATCCTCGCATTCGGGAGTGCCATAACGGTCTTCTTCTGGGCGAAATGGATGGGGAAGCTCCTTACAGTTACAACCGATGGCAGCTCGATTGAAGGCCAGGTCGACCCCCATGAATGGACAGCTCTCACGCTCCTTGCCGGGCTCTCGCTCATCACCACGTTTGTCTTCCCGGTTCTTTCGGTCAAACTGGTTGAACCCTTCCTCCTCACAAATTATGGCCAGGTAGCCTTGCTCTCTCAGGATAATATCATCATCATGATGCTGATGCTTGTCCTTCTGGTGGTCCTGCCCCTGAGCGTTTTCCTTACGGGCAGAAAGCACCGCCACGTTGCCCCCTACATGGGCGGCAGGACAACCACAAGCGACATGCGGTTCTCGGGCTCCCTCGGTGTCCAGAAGAAGACCGTGCTTTCCAATTACTATCTCCAGGATTATTTCGGTGAAGCGAAACTGAAGACCTGGGGCGTCTGGCTCTGTTCGGCTCTCATCGGGATCATGTTCATCGTGACCGCCATGCGGGGGGTACTTCCATGATTAACATTGTCGGGGCACTGGTCTTTGTCCTCGTTGCCCCCGTCGTCGGTGCCCTTGTAGCCGGTATTGACCGGAAGATTACCGCGCATATGCAGGGACGGGTCGGCCCCTCACTCTTCCAGCCATTCTATGATGTCGGCAAGCTCTTCGANAAAGAACAGGCAGTAGTCAATGAGACGCAGATCTTTTACGCAATCTGTTACCTGATCTTCATGATCTTTACCGGCGCCCTCTTCTTTGCCGGGGGCGATCTCCTGCTCGTGATCTTTGCACTTACTCTTGCCCAGATCTTCCTCGTGCTGGGCGCGTTTGCCGCCAACTCCCCTTACAGCTATGTTGGCGCCGAACGTGAACTGCTCCAGATCCTTGCCTATGAGCCGATGGTGATCCTGACCGCCGTCGGTATGTTCATGGTAACGAAGAGTTTCAACGTGAGCGATATCGTCACATCAACAACACCGGTTGTCCTCCTTATCCCGGGGATTTTCTTTGGTTTCCTTTATGTGCTTACCATCAAGCTGCGGAAATCCCCCTTCGATATCTCGACGTCGCATCATGCCCACCAGGAAATTGTCAAGGGGGTCACAACGGAGTTTTCCGGCCCATCGCTGGGACTGATTGAGGTTACCCACTGGTATGAGACCGTCTTTTTGCTGGGCTTCATCTACCTCTTCTTCGGGTTCAGCCCCCTGATTGCCGTGATAGCAGTCATCGTAGTCTACCTGCTGGAGATTCTTGTGGATAATACCAATGCCCGTGTCAGGTGGCAGCTGGCCGTGAAGAGTTCGTGGCTCATCGCTGCTGCTGTCGGGGTGCTGAACCTTGCCGCACTCTATTATGTTTTGGGAGGCCTTCCATGACGTATCTTGCAAAATCACCATGGATCATTCACTACGATGCCTCGAGCTGCAATGGCTGCGATATCGAGATCCTTGCCTGCCTCACNCCAATGTACGATGTCGAACGGTTCGGGATTATCAACACCGGCAACCCGAAACATGCGGATATTTTCGTGGTGACCGGCTCGGTGAACGAACAGAACCGCGAGATCATTCTGAATATCTACAACCAGATGCCGGACCCGAAGGTGGTTGTCGCGGTCGGGATCTGCGCTACATCCGGTGGTGTATTCCGCGAGTGCTATAATGTGGCCGGAGGAATTGACAAACTTATCCCGGTCGATGTTTATGTAATGGGCTGCGCTGCACGCCCCGAATCCATTATCGACGGGATCGTGACGGCTCTTGGTATACTCGAAGAGAAACGGACCGGGAAGGTACACTCGGCTCCTGTCATAGATCATCATGAAAATAAGGAACACCCCCCCCAGAATAACGGAAGTGCATAATGATGGAACCACAGGTCATTCTCCCAATCAGCGTCGGTGACGTCATATCAAAGGCCGAACAGGCAAAAAGAGATGGCAACCGCCTCGTCCAGATCGGCTGCACTAAGATCGACGACACATTTGAGATAATTTATGTCTACGAAAAGGATTACCAGCTGACCAGCTACCGCATCACCGTGAAACAGGATGACGAGATCCCCAGCATCAGCGGGGTGTACTGGGGTGCATTCGTGTACGAGAACGAGATCCATGATCTCTATGGGATCCACGTGACCGGCATGAATGTAGACTTCAAGGGTACCTTCTACAAGACCACGATCAAACATCCCTTCAGTGTGACCATAACCAAGGAGGACAACCCATGTCAAAACAAATAACCGTCCCGTTCGGTCCCCAGCACCCGGTCCTGCCGGAACCCCTCCACCTCGACCTCGTGTTGGAGGATGAGAAGGTCGTTGATGTCATCCCGACGATCGGGTATGTGCACCGCGGTCTTGAAAAACTCGTGGAAAAACGGGAATATACCGAGTATGTCTATATTGCAGAACGGATCTGCGGCATCTGTAGTTTCATCCACAGTCAGGCCTATGTTCAGGGTATCGAGCAGATAATGGGCCTCGAAATCCCCGAACGGGCCCAGTTCCTCCGCACCATCTGGTCGGAGTACTCCAGGCTGCATTCCCATCTGCTCTGGCTTGGCTGTTTTGCCGACAGTATGGGGTTCGAAAGCCTCTTCATGAACTCGTGGCGTCTCCGTGAGCACATCCTCGATGATCTCGAGTCAACAACAGGGGGCAGGGTTATCCAGGGTGCCTGCAAGGTAGGGGGGGTCCGGCGGGACATCACGCCGGAAAAACTTGATGAGATGGTGAAAGGCCTCAAAACTCTTGAGGGTGAGCTCCGTGATCTCACGGATGTCTTCCTCAACGATCGCTCGATCCAGCACCGCCTTAAAGGTGTGGGTGTGCTCAGCAAGGAGGATGCTTATTATTTCGGCGCCGTCGGCCCGACAGCCAGGGGCAGCGGGGTCGCGATCGACATTCGCGAGACCGGGTATGCGGCATTCGGGAAAATTAACTTCAAACCCGTCGTTGAACAGGGTGGTGACTGCTATGCCCGCTGTGCCGTCAGGGCAAAAGAGATGTTCACCTCGCTTGACATCATCGAGCAGTGCATCAGGAAGATCCCCGACGGTCCCGTGGACATGAAAGTGACCGGTGCCCCCGATGGGGAATATTTCTCCCGGGCCGAGCAACCCCGGGGGGAAGTGATCCATTATATCAAAGGCAATGGGAAAAAGAACCTCGTGAGGCACCGTGTGCGCACACCGACATTCACTAACATCCCGCCTCTGGTTACTCTCCTGAAAGGTTGTCAGCTCGCAGACGTACCGGTAATCGTCCTGAGCATCGATCCCTGTATCGGCTGCGCGGAGAGGTGAAGGTATGACATTCTTCGAAATGACCAAAACCGTCGTCAGAAGTCTCTTCTCCCGCCCGGCAACCCTTATGTATCCGGCAAAACCCGCCAAGAAGACGAATTTGTCCCGTGGTCACGTATCGATCAATCCTGAAGGGTGTATCACCTGCCGATCCTGCCAACGCAAATGCCCGACCGGTGCAATCTGCGTGGAAGTCAAGGAAAAGACCTGGGAGATCGACAACATGCGCTGCGTGGTCTGCAGTGCGTGTGTCGATGTCTGCCCGACCAAGTGTCTCACTATGGAGACACAGTACCGCGCTCCGATTACTTCCCGGGGAGCCCGGAATAAATTCACGGTCGCCGGTCCAAAGAAAAGAGAGCCGCCGGCAGCACCCCCGGCGGAAAAACCAAAGGAATAACCCTTTTTTTACGCGAAGGAGAACGTCTCCGGCACAAGCGTCTGGAGGTCAACCGCCACTGCCAGTGCCGGTGTCGGGTTCACGTTCATCTGTTTCTGGAATTTGGTCTGGGACTGCCAGGTGCCTGCGTTGATGCCGAGCACGCCCCGGTAGTTGGTGATTCCCTTGATGTGGACATGGCCCGTATGCAGTATTTCAGGGAGCGGATCGATGATGAGGCGGTCGACCTTCCCGGCTGCTATAGGGGTCCTGCGGCCATATGCCGGGGCGAGATGGCGGCGGATAAGCATCTCCTCCATCATCTGCCCGCTTTTCTCATAGGATGCCCCGGGAATAAGGCCGATCATATCATCGATTGAACGCCCGTGATACATCAGGACACGGACTCCCTGCAGGCGTACGAGGGCCGGGTTTTCAACCAGGATGCAGTTTGAGGGAAACGTTCTCGTAAACTGTTCCGGCAGGACCGGCTGCGGCTCTGCTCCGCGTACCACATCGTGGTTACCAGGNGAGATGATGATCTTCATCCGCGAGGGCAGGCCTTTCATCATCTTCCCGAAGGCATCGTACTGTTCATAGATGTTCTTGATTGTCAGCTCAGCTTCCTGCCCCGGGTAAATCCCTATCCCGTCAACGAGGTCGCCGGCGATGAGCAGGTACGAATAATCAGAATCGGCAAGCCAGTCACTGAAACGGTTCCAGCTCTCTTCGAGGAACGTATCGCTGCCGACATGGACATCTGAAATGAACACAGCCTTCCCGGGCTGCTCGCTCCGGAACGGTGCATTGTCGATCCGGATATCCGGGCGGTAGAGCAACTCTGCAAAAAAAAGTTTACCATCGCTGGAGAGTTTTCCCTTGATGCCGATCACTTCGTCGGGGATGATCTTCTCTGCATCGGAAAAGACAGGCCGGTCTTTCCGGAAAAGAACCGCGATCGAACCCGATGAATCTTCAATCTCGGCGATACGGTGCCCGTTGGTGGTGGTCTTGACCTCGACCACCATACCGATGATCGTGCACTCTTCCTGCCGGTAGCGGGAATTGCTCAGCCCCTCGATTGGGATGGCACCGCTCCGGCTCCGGATCATTCCCCCGAGCCTGCCGTACCGGTCCCGGAAGTAATGAAGATAATCCCCGGTACCGTTCACGGCACCGGAAGTACCTGCAGATCCGGTCATGACTTCTACAGTCGGATCAACAAGAAACCGCGTCCCATCACGGGTCGGACTGATCCCCGGGATATGTTTTGCGGATACGACGATGGTATCCTTCGGGACCCCGGCAATGATGCGGTCGATCAGGTCCGCTTCGTCCTGCTCCTGGATGTACCGCACAACTTCGGGGTGCACCTGGAGCTTGGTATCGAGAAAGCGGTGGGCGATCTCCTGCGCATCGAGCATACCAGTATATCGGCCGCCATGAAAATTAAGACTGTTATTCTGCATATCCATCTATCCGGATGGCAGGGTGCAGGTTTCATGAGCCGGCCGGGACATATCTGGTATACCCGTTCGGAGCAGCCGCATTGTCCTACGAGATCCTCACCACGCTGGGCCTTGGTTTTCTGATCGGCCTGACCGGGGCCCTTGCCCCCGGCCCGACGCTGGTCGCCACGATCAACGCCTCACTGGGCGGCGACTGGAAGGCAGGTCTGAAGGTCTCCCTCGGGCATATTGTGATCGAGACCGCAATATTCTTTTTAATCATCCTCGGCCTCGCGGCGGTCGCCCAGCCGTACGCTCCCGTCATTGCCGTGATCGGCGGTATCGCACTCATCGTCTTCGGTACGCTGACGATTGCCCGCAGCAGGATGGCAAGCCTCAGCGCGGGACCGGTACAGGCTGCGGCAGACCCGTACATGGCCGGACTCCTGACCAGCGCGGCTAACCCGTACTTCTGGATCTGGTGGCTCTCGGTCGGGAGCGCCCTCCTGATCCAGTCGCTTGCCGGGGGGCTCCTGCTCGCAGTTGTCTTCATGATCGGCCACTGGTGTGCGGATATCTCATGGTACGTCTTCGTCTCAACCGGTGTCGCGAAAGGCAGGACGGTCCTTCCTGACAACACCTATCACTTAATCATGGCGGTATGCGGCGCTTTCCTCGTGCTCTTTGGCCTCTACTATCTCAGCAGCCCGTTCCTTCCCGCGCGATAATGCCCTGAGGAATTCCGCATGGTTAATGTGCACAGGATCAAACACTATACCAGCACCCGTAGCAGGTCGGACTTCCATGGCTGACGATTCATCCCAGAACGATCTACGCTCCCTGATAACCCGCTTCCGTACAAGTGATCACTGGGCGGTCTCGCTCGCACGGGACCTTCTCTGGGTGATCGGCGTTGTAGGAGGTATCGCCCTGCTCCTTTTCCTCATCTGCGGTACGTGGCCGGCAGTGGTTACCATAGAATCCGAGAGTATGGTACCGCACATGAATGTAGGCGACCTCGTTGTGGTAGTGCAGAAGGACCGCTTCGGGGATCTCCAGACATGGGATGACGGGAAAAAGTCCGGCTACCAGAAATTCGGTGACTATGGTGACGTGATCATCTACCGCCCGAACGGGATCACCGATATCTGGGCTTCGATCGGCCTGCTCCCCTTCTCAAAACAGCACCCGATCATCCACCGGGCCATGACCTATACGGGAGCGGGTGACCCCGTCCCTTCCTATCTTAATATCTATCGCGGGGCCGTCACCCCTTCGGGATATCTCCCGCTGACGGTCAGTGGTACCACTTCAACCGGCTTCCAGATCCTCTCAACCGGTTCGGGCATACCGGCTGCCAATTACACACCCGGCCCGAGCGATATATCGATGAGAACCCCACTGGGGAATTTTGTCCTCCCGGCCAGCGAGATCGTCGCGGGGGCAGGGTATGTCAGGAGCTCCAGCACCACGACAACCCATGGCGGGTATATCACCAAAGGGGACAACAATAACTTCTCCGACCAGGGATACCTCACGCTTCCCGATGCCGGCACGGTTGAACCGGTAGAAAAGGGATGGGTCGTAGGAAAAGCCCTCTTTACGGTCCCGTATGTCGGACTTCTGCCCCTGCATATCGGTGAAGTGATTATCATTGTCATCATCGTCATGGTCCTCCATGAGCTCTACCTTCGCAGGAAGGAGGAGACCGCTTCTGCAAAACCCCAGAAGAAAAGCGGTAGGAAGAAGCGGTGAAGGTGGAGTCAGAGGATGGATTCGCTTACGACTCTGTTGTCTGATGCGGCGGGAGGGTACCGCCTTACTGGAGATGAGGCCGCAGCCCTATTGAGAGTACGGGGTCGGGATGTCCACCGCGTTACTTCCGCCGCTGATGAGATGCGGGTGCAACGGGCTGGGGAGACGGTAACGTACGTCCGGAACCAGAACCTTCACGTGACCAATATCTGCAAGAACCTCTGCGGGTTCTGCGGGTTTGGCAGAAAGGCGACTGACGAGGGGGCATACTGCCATGATAAGAAAGGGATTCAGGCGCAGGCCCGTCTTGCCCGCGACCGGAAGGTCACCGAGATATGCCTTCTCTCCGGGGTTCACCCAGGATTTACCTTGGATACCTTTATCGATTTGATCCACTGGGTTCACGACGTGGATCCCGACGTGCATGTTCATGCGTTCAGTCCGGATGAAGTCGCCCATGTCGCTAAGAGGGGAGGGATTGCCACGCCGGAAGTGCTTGCCCGGCTCAAAGAAGAGGGGCTCGGGACCATCCAGGGGACTGCCGCAGAGATCCTGGTAGACTCCGTCCGGAAGGTAATCTGTCCCCAGAAGGTCCCCACTGCTGACTGGGTGAGAATTATCAAAGAGGCTCACAGGATGGGGCTCCGATCGACGGCAACCATCATGTACGGGTCATGCGAATCGGTTGCTGACCAGGTTGAGCACCTCGGTATCCTGCGTGAGATCCAGGATGAGACCCGCGGGTTCACTGAACTGGTTACCCTCCCATACATCCACACGAATACACCCCTCTTCCGGCAGGGGATCGCTCGGGCCGGGCCGACCGGCCGGGAAGACCTCCTGATGATCGCCGTTTCCCGCCTCTTTCTCGATAATTTCGAGAATATCCAGGTGGCCTGGGGAAAAGTCGGCCTCAAAATGACCCAGCTTGCCCTGCTTGCCGGAGCAAATGATCTTGCCGGCACCATGTTTACGGATGACGTAAGCGGGGATGCCGGTGCCTCGGGATCCGATTACCTCGATCCTGTTGTCATGGACCGGATCGTTTCCGATCTCGGGCGGACGCTCCGGCAGCGGACAACCCTTTACGAACGAGTGTAAATAACGAAAATCCAAAAAAAATATTAAAAAAACGTTGTTCGGGATCAGAGCAGTTCCAGTGCTTCTTTCCCCGTCATACCGGTTCGGATACCCCGCCCCAAGGCAGAACGGTTTGCTTCCTTGACGATCCCGGTAAGAATATCGTTGGTGTCGACAATCGATGGTCCGAGTGATGGGCGGACTTTGGCAGCCGGGTAACTGAATGAATCGAGCGCAGCTACATCAAATGCCCCGCATCCCACCATACCAACGTCAGTCTTGATCGCCACAAGATTTGCCGGGCCCAGCGCGATGATGAACCCGTCACCTTTTTTCCGTGACAGTCGTATTTCGATAAATTCCATAGTTCTCCAGTAGTGATGGTTGGTGTAAGGGATAATAATCATGTTCCAGGAACGTCCGATACCTTTACTTCCCGGCGCGGGCTACACTGCCTGAAAGAAGGCGAGGATTGTCAATGGACGGGCAGGTACGGAAGATCCTTGATGATGCAAAAAACGGCCACCGCCTGGACAACGACGAAACACTTCTCTTGTTCGGCGTTCGTGACCGGCAGGTATGGGAGATCGCTTCTGCAGCTGACGAAGTACGGGAGCAGCGTGCCGGTAATGCTGTGACCTATATCAGAAACCAGAACATCAATGTCACCAATATCTGCGTAAATTCCTGCGGGTTCTGTGGGTATTCCAAAAAACCCGGCGATGAAGGAACATATTTCCATGACAGGACAGAGATCCGGAAAAAGGCCGAACTTGCAAAACACCGGGGTGTTTCAGAGATCTGTACGGTGAGCGGTCTCCATCCCGCGTTTACCGCCGAATCCTATACCGATGTCTACCGATGGATCCACGAGACCGCACCCGGGGTCCACCTTCACGCCAGCAACCCGATGGAAGTTGCCTATGCCGCACGAAGGAGCGGAATGAGCACTGCAGAAGTGCTTGCCGCGATGAAAAATGCCGGGCTCAATTCCATGTGCGGCACAGCTGCCGAGATTCTGGTCGACTCGGTGCGGGACAGGATCTGCAGTCAGAAGATACCTACAGGTGAATGGGTCCGGATCATCCGCGAAGCTCATGCCATGGGTATCCGGACAACCGCTACGATCATGTATGGCCATTGTGAGACTGATCGGGAACGGGTGGAGCATCTCGCTGTCCTGCGGGAGATCCAGGATGAGACCCACGGGTTCACCGAATTCGTCCCACTCTCTTTCATCCACATGAACACCCCGATCTTCCGGGCGGGTGAGGCCCGTGCAGGGGCGACCGGCCGCGAGGACCTGCTGATGGTAGCTATAGCGCGTCTGTATCTCGACAATTTCCGGAATATCCAGGTCTCGTGGGTCAAGGAAGGGATAAAGATGGCCCAGCTCGGACTCATCGCCGGGGGGAATGACCTTGGCGGGACGATGTTCGAAGAGAGCATCTCCAAGGGGGCAGGTGCCACGAACACCGATTACCTTGACCCGAAGGAGATGCAGCGGGTTGCTGAAGACCTTGGCAGGTCGCTGCAACGCCGTACGACACTTTACGATCTTATCTGAATCGGGAACGACCGGTGAGAACGGGTGAGAAGAAAAGACCGGGAAATTACTGACCGTGCTGAGATGGAGTCTATCCTCCGCGAAGCTAATGTCTGCAGAGTTGCAATGACTGACGGAAAAGAACCGTATGTCATCCCTATCTGTTTTGGCTACGATAACGGTTCACTCTATTTTCATTCCGCAGGAGAAGGGAGGAAGATCAGGCTCCTTTCGGGAAACCCAAGGTGCAGCATCGAGGTTGACGATTGCGGCGGGCCTATTCCGGATAACAATCCCTGTAGCTGGGAATTCCGGTATAGAAGCGTGATCTGCACCGGGATTGCTCAATTTCTGGAAGATCCTGATGAAAAGAGAAACGGGCTGAACTGCATCATGCAGCATTACGGGGCAGAGGAATATCCTTTCACCAGGGCAGATCTTGATCGTGTCTGCGTGATCAAGGTGGCTATTCAGGAAATGACCGGAAAAAAGTATGGTTATTAACAGACCTTAATCATGGTGAGGTTTCAGGAGGCGGACAATCTTATCGCCGACCTTCTGGGCTCTCCGCACCGCCTCGGCATCCTCAAGAACAGAACCCTCCTCGTAGCCGGTTCCCTTTACGGAACCCAGTGATGCAAATTCGTGGGCACTGAGGAATCCTTCAATCGTCTGGATTGTTCGGCTGGCCCCCTTGTTTGCGTGTACTGCTACAGCCACGCCTTTTTTCCCTGCCAGTTTGCGATCATGATAGAGTGAATAGGTCCGGTCGATGAAGTTTTTCACATGGCCGCAGACGTCGTAATAGTACGTGGGTGAGCCGATGATGAGCACATCGCATGCAAGCACCTTTTCCGCCACAGCGTTCCAGTCATCCGCCCCGTTGATGCACCACTTCTTCTCCTTGCATTTCTCACAGCCGAGACAGGGCATGATCTTCTTTCCGGCGAGGGATACGAATTCGGTTTCGATCCCATCGTCCTCGCAGCGCCGGAGGATAACCCTGATGAGCTGGGTGGTGTTGCCCTCCCGGCGCATGCTTCCGGATAATCCCATCACTTTCATAGCTAACCCTTACAGTGTTCCCTGCTCATGATGGTTGTGGCCGGGACAAGGCCGGTCTTCCTGAATGCCTCCTCTGCATCATGGATCGGTATGAGACGCCGGAAAAAGAGGTGCGAGGGGCAGTCACAGTCGCTGCTGCCGAAATGGGGGACACTCTTCCCGCCAATCGCCCGGGCCAGCGTGCACTCGAGCGGTCCGATGGTCACTGCAGCAACCGCATACCGGAGCGTGAATTGAGTGGATGTGAGCAGGTAGTCCACATGCCATTTCGGTATTTTGTTTCGGTGGGTGGCAAGGGAGATATGACGTTCAAGCCGAGCAAGGCCACCGCTGCCAAGTGCCGAACCGACATAGATATGCCATCCTTTCCTGAACGAAAGGTCTCCCAGCGCCCCAACCCGGACCGTGCAGGCCGGGTTTTGAAAAACAAGACAGTAAATGCCTTTATCCATACCCGCTCTTCATCAGCCCTATCGCAGCCGCGATGGACCGGCTGCCGTTTTCTTCCGTGGGCTCTCCATGGCCTGCGAATAATCCTTCAACATCAAGCGCCGAGAGGCGATCGAGCGAACGGGCAAGTTCTGTACGGCTCCCGCCGGGGAAGTCGTAGCGCCCGAAGTAGCCATCGGCAAAGACTGTATCGCCGGAAAAAAGTAACCGCTCCTTTTCCGAGTACAGGCAGATGCAGCCCGGCGTGTGGCCCGGGGTGTGGAATACGATAAAGTCCCCGATCATATCACCTTCGGTAAGTTTGATTTCCGGCATGATCCCTGGCGAACGGGCACCAAACTGCATGGCAAGACTGTGGATGTCGTCAACAAGGCCCCGGGCATCGGCCTTATGAATGGCAACCTTTGCTTTGCACATATGCGCGATCTCTTTCACCCGGGCGATATGGTCGAAATGGCAATGCGTGAGGACGATCGTCTCAATCTGCTCCTTGTACGGCACAACCGCCATGGGCAGAACGCCTGCGTCAACAAGGATGTTACCCACGACAAAGGAGTTTGCCCACGGATCACCGCTGTACAGCCACTCGACCTTCATGCACAATAATAAGGAGCCCGGACAGATGTTTCTTATGGATTTGCTCATCCGCAGGTGTTGTGGCGGGGTTCCCGGGGAGCTGGAAGCCGTGGCACGGGCGGAAGGTATGGACTCAGGCCGGCTTGCCCGCGGGATTGCTGATGGGAGGATTGTTGTACCGGCGAACCCGGCACGACAGCACCAGGTATGTGCCATTGGGAAGGGCTGCACGGTCAAGGTCAATGTCAACATCGGCACATCAGGCAGCCGGTGCGATCCTGCCCTCGAGGAGGAGAAGGCAAGGGCAGGGCTTGCCAATGGAGCCGATGCCCTGATGGATTTATCGACGGGCGGCGACCTTGTCGCGATACGGAAGAAGATCCTCGCGTTGGACACCACCGTGGGGACGGTACCCGTCTATGAGGCGGTTCGCCGGGCCGGAAATGCGAGCGACGTGACCGCCGACCTCCTCTTCAAAGTTATCCGGGAGCACTGTCAGCAGGGCGTGGACTTCCTGACACTCCACTGCGGCGTGAACCGGCAGGCACTCGCCGCTCTCCGGTCCGACCCCCGCCTTATGGGCGTGGTGAGCCGGGGCGGATCCTTCCACTGCGCCATGATGATGGAGCGGGACGAGGAGAACCCGCTCTATGCAGAATACTCCTACCTGCTGGAGATCCTCGCCGAGTATGATGTAACGATCAGCCTTGGCGACGGGATGCGGCCGGGGTGCCTGCAGGATGCGGAGAAACTCGCAAAGTCCGTGGAGTATCTCACGCTCGGTACCCTCGCGAAGCGTGCCCATGCAGCGGGTGTCCAGCGGATGATTGAGGGGCCGGGCCATATGCCGCTTGACCAGGTCGGCTATAATGTGAAGATGATCAAGGAGGTCACCGCCCATGCCCCGCTCTACCTGCTCGGCCCGNTTGTCACCGACATCGCGCCGGGATACGACCATGTCGTGGCGGCTATCGGGGGCGCCACGGCCTGCCTCAACGGCGCCGACTTCCTCTGCATGGTATCCCCGAGCGAGCACCTTGCCCTCCCGGATGTTGCAGATATCATCGAAGGTACAAGAGTGGCAAAGATCGCAGCACACGTTGGCGATACCGTCCGGAAGCACGAGGGCTGGCAGATGGAACGCGAGGTGCAGATGGCAGAGGCCCGGCACGAGCTCGACTGGGATGAGCAGTTCCGCCTGGCGCTCTACGGAGATCATGCCCGGAAGATCCACGAGCGTGATGGCGAGACAGAGACCTGCTCGATGTGCGGGGACCTGTGTGCGGTCAAGATGGTGAATGAATTGTTCGGGACAGGAAAGAAGGAAGGGAAACACGGAAAGAAATAACCGATTTTTTCGAATTCCTGAAGAACCGGATTTTAGATTTTTTCAGATCATATTTGCCCACTTCATTTTCAAAGACTTTTTGAACCAAGACTCACCAGCTTCGCGAGCGTATTGATATTCCGCATGGTTCCACTCCTGAGCGAAGAGGGCCACCTGAGTTTTGAACGGCCCATCCCGTACGGGTAGTGGACATAGACTTCCCGTTTGCCGGGCACCACCTCTTCCCTTCCCGGGATGACAAATTCTGCAAGTACCTTCTTCTCTGTTGATCCCGTTACCAGCAACACGCCAACCTGCGAAGGAATTGCCTGAGGAAAGGGGTTATTTCTGACTATGGTTTCGAGATCGCTGATACTGCGGATAACGACCCCAATCTCCTTTCCGGTTTTACCTGATAGCTCCTTCTCAAGCGCCTTCTGCAGATCCCCTTCGGGAAGAGAGCTTCTGAAGATAATATTTCCGCTGTTGATGTAGGTGCGGACTTCTTCAAATCCGATGTGCATACAAATCGCGACCAGTTCTTTCATGGATACCATGGTATTCCCGCCGACATTGATCCCGCGGAGGAATGCAACGAAGGTATTCATGGTTTTTTTTCTCCGGTGTCATAGGTTTTAATTCCAATATAATAATCTCATATCCCATCTGTGGTCGGGCTGACCTCCCCACACTCCGGAAAATGAAAAGGGGGGGAAGGGATACCACCCTCTGGCAAGCCCGGCATTCGGGTGCGGAACCAGATCTCCGGTTGCTGACCGGATATCAGTCACGATCATCAGGTATTCGTGTGCTTCCCAAGATCGTGAATTATTGACCCGGTTTTCCACGGATCTTTGCCAAGACCACTTCTGCAATTTCATGCTCGGTTATTTCAATATCTTCCGTGATCGGAACGGACCAGCCGATGAGATGATCGATCACCGCAGTTCCGTTAATTTTCAGCTGGATATTCCCTTTTTTGATCAGGCTCACCATCCCTTCGATAAGGGCAAGATCGTGCGATGTTAACGGGACCGTGATATCAATACTGCCGCTAGCCGGGATATCCATTTTTACGGTCTCTCCGCGGGCTATCTCTTTTTCCTGGCTACCGTACCGGAAAAAAACGGTAAACGGGAGTTCCCGCACGGTGGCCCCGAATAGATTGGGATTTGCTATCCTGAGCATGACATCGAAATCGATGGATGAGAGGTGAAGGGCCCGGATTTTTACCCCTTCAACGGTAACGACTGGCTCATTCACAGCTTGCATATACGTGCCTTTAAACGCCCGTCCTATATGTAATCCTGTACCGTACTATCCCCACATCCCAACGGGTTCCGTATTATAGGGTACCGAAGGGGAGCCGGGAAATGAGGTAAATTGAGTGCCCAATGACTATTAATCCAGCATCTACCACTCTTGATCACATGNAAAAAGGCGTAGCCCTGTTCGTCACGATCCTTCTCTTCACACTCGCAATATGCGGGTGCACTGCGCCATCTCAACAAAATTTTCCCTCTCCGCATCCCCCACCTTCTTTTCAGAAAGAACCCGCAAGTCTTTCCGACAGTACTGGTCCGGTCGGCATTCCGGAAGGAAAGGGACAATTTGTGTTCATCGACGCGCTCGGGAACGCTGATCGGCCGATTACCGTCTACACCTATCGCCCTGCTGCGTGGAGTCTTTCTGACCCGGTACTGATCGTCATCCCCGGGGCAGGCCGTGACGGGCAATCGCCCCGGGACACTTGGATCCCGTATGCCGAACGTTATTCAGCGCTTCTGATCTTGCCGGAATTCTCTCTTGCCTATTATCCCACGGATATCTGGTTTAACCTGGGCAATACCTACGATGATACGAACTGGGTCCCGAAAGCGAACTGGACCTATACAGCCATCGAACACCTCTTCGATTCTGCGAAAGAAAAAAGCGGGGCAACCCGGGCAACCTATCTCCTCTTCGGGCACAGTGCCGGTGGCCAGTTCGTCCACCGGATGGTGACACTTCTCCCCGAAGCACGATACAGCAGTGCAGTGGCTGCGAATGCCGGGGTATACCTTTTGCCTGAATTTAGCGATCCGTACCCGTTCGGCCTGAAAGACTCCCCATTGTACCAGAGCGAGCTTCCGAAAGTCTTTGCAAGGAGGTTGATCATTATGTCCGGTGAAAATGACACGGATCCCAATGCAGGAGGCCTTGCGACGTTCCCCCAGGCCGAAGCACAGGGAAGTTCCCGCTTCGACCGTGCACGATTCTATTTCACAGCGGCCCAGTCAGAAGCTGGAAGGCTGGGCGTCCCGTTAAACTGGGAATATCATGTGGTCCCTGACGTTGGCCATGACGAAGCGGGGATGGCCGGGCCGTCAGCGGGGCTTCTCTTCAACGAAACGTGATACGGGAAAGGGCTAAAATACCCCATCCGTATTCCTGGCGGGATGGATTTTCGTCAAACGAATAAAAANATAAAAGGATTGACGAATCCTGTTATTTCAGCTTCAGGATCCGGATCGCGAGCCATGCCGCATTGTCCCCGTTATCGACACCGACACAGGCCACCGGCACTCCCTTGGGCATCTGGGCGATAGCAAGAAGGGAGTCCAGGCCGTTGAGGGTTCCGCTGACCGGGACCCCGATTACCGGTTTATCAGTCTTTGAAGAGATTACGCCGGGCAAGGCTGCGGACAGACCGGCGATCGCGATGAAGACTTTTGCAGTGCTGCTCTTGATATAGGCATCAAGTTTGTCAGGATCCCGGTGGGCCGAGATGATCTGGGCATCGTATGACACCCTGTTCTCGTCAAGAACCCTCTTCACCTTATCCGTTATCGCTGCATCTGAAGCGGAACCTGAAATCACTGCCACGTCAGCCATGAGACATCCAAACATATATTGTTCCTATCCAGATATACTATGAGCAGATCCACATGGAAAAAGAACTTCTCCTGATGCTGCCGGGCCCCGTACCGATGCCGGAACGGGTCAGGTTAGCAATGATGCGTCAGGCAATAAACCACCGCAGCGCCGAGTTCGGTGCTGCGTATGCCGACTGCGTGCGTGTCCTGAAGACCACGTTTGGTACCACGAACGACCTTTTTGTGATCAGCGGTTCCGGCACTGCCGGAATGGAAGCGGCGATCGCGGGTGTGGGACGGGATAAGGAGATCGCGTGCATCGTCAACGGCAAGTTTGGCGAGCGGCTCCTGAAGATCAGCCAGCGCTACGGGAAAGCACATGAGATTAAGTCTGACTGGGGCACCCCGGTCGATCTCGAAGCCCTGAAAGTCCAGCTCGAAGCAGGCGCACAGATCGTTACCATGGTCCATAACGAGACCTCGGCAGGTATCAAGAACCCTGCGCAAGAGATCGGGAAGCTCTGCCGGAAACACGACGCGCTCTTTATCATGGACGGTATCACCTCCATCGGCGGCGATGCAGTCGAAGCCGATGCATGGGGCGTCGATATCGCCATCACCGGCTCCCAGAAGTGCCTTGCGGCTCCGGCCGGGCTTGCGATGGTCTCGGTGAGCAGCCGGGCATGGGACCGCCTGACGAAGAACCCGCCGTATTACCTCGACCTTGCGGCATACAGGAAGAGCGCCAGCGGAAAACCGATGGAGACCCCGTATACCCCGGCCGTCCCGCTCTTCCTTGCCCTCCGCGAAGCATGTCTGATGATCGAGGAGGAAGGTCTCCCAGCCCGCATAGCACGCCACCAGAAGATGTCGGGAGCTGTCCAGGCTGCAGTAAAAGCATGGGGACTCAGCCTCTTCCCGAAGATTGACAAATTCCATAATTACTCATCAACAGTTACTGCCGTTGAGTATCCCGAAGGTGTAAAAGACGACGAGATGCGGGGCATCATCAAGAAGATGGGTATCGTGATCGCCGGTGGGCAGGACCACCTGAAGGGGAAAATCTTCCGGATCGGCAGCATGGGTGCTGTCAGCGCCCCCGAGATCCTCGCGACCCTCGCTGCCACCCAGCACGCCCTCCGCAAGTCCGGGTTCAGGACAAAGGGCGACGGGGTCGAGGCGGCCTCCGAGGTGCTCGGATGAGAGTGGGCGTCGCCGACACCACTTTCTCACGCGTCAATATGGGAGCCATCGCTGTCGATGAACTGAAAAAATATGCCAGCGTGGCTATCGAACGGACAACGGTGCCGGGGATCAAGGACCTTCCCGTCGCCTGCAAGAAACTGATCGAGGAACGCCGGTGCGACATCGTCATGGCGCTGGGTATGCCCGGGGGAAAAGACAAGGACCGGATGTGCGCCCACGAGGCCTCGCAGGGCCTCATCATGTGCCAGCTCATGACGAACAAGCATGTCATCGAGGTTTTCGTTCACGAGGACGAGGCAAAAGATGACCGCGAGCTGACATGGCTCATGGAGCAGCGCACAAGGGAGCATGCAGCCAATGCCGTGAAGCTTGTGCTGCACCCCAAAGATCTTGAACGCGAGGCAGGAACCGGGCAGCGGCAGGGCTTTGCCGACGCCGGGCCTGCACGCCGGTAACAGCAATACAACTTTATGAGCAATTACACGAGATGATCTATTATGTGTGAAACCAACCCGATAAAACTGGGATTTGTTGTCGCCGAGTTCAACCGCGACATCACCTATATGATGGAAATCGAAGGCCGCGAGCATGCAGCGTTCCTCGGCGCAGAAGTGACCGAATGCCTGTATGTACCTGGCGCCTACGACATGCCTCTTGCAATCAAGAAGATGCTCACCAATGGGAAAGTCGATGCCGTAGTCACCATCGGCTGCGTTATCGAAGGTTCGACTCAGCACGATGAGATCGTTGTCCAGCACGCTGCCCGGAAGATCATTGACCTCTCCTTAGAGTTCGGCAAACCCGTTACCCTCGGCATATCGGGCCCCGGCATGACCCGCCTCGAGGCGAACGAGCGGATCGATTACGCAAAGCGGGCCGTTGAATCCGCCATCAAGCTTGTCAAGCGATTGAAATGAGGCCCCTGTCGGAGAAGATTGCCGGCGTCGTCGAGTCGGCAACCATTGCCATCTCCAACAAGGCCAAGGCGATGCAGCGCGAGGGGATCGATGTCATCAGCCTGTCGATCGGTGAGCCGGACTTCGATACGCCCCGGCACATCAAGGACGCCTGCATCGATGCGCTGAACCGGGGTGAAACCCACTATGCCCCGAGCAATGGTATCCCCGAACTGCTCTCGGCCATCAGCGAGAAGATCACCCGGGAGAACCATGTTCCCTGTACTTCCCAGCAGGTGATCGTGGCCTGCGGGGCAAAGGACGCTATTTACGAGGCCTGCGAGGCCGTGCTGAACCCGGGCGACGAGACGATCATCCTCACGCCCGCGTGGGTCTCGTACGAGCCGTGCGTCCAGATCGCCGGTGGCAAAGTAGTAAAACACGCGGTCAACTCCCGGACCTTCCAGCTCGACGACACCCTTCTCGAACAGGTCAATACCCGGACCAAGATGATCGTGCTCAACTCGCCCTCCAATCCGTCCGGTGCCGTCTTTGACATGAAATCCATGAAACTCGTGGCAGACCTCTGTGAAGATTACGATATCTATGCCATGTCCGACGAGATCTATGAGAAGATGGTCTATGAAAAAGAGCACATTTCCCTTGCCGCTCTTGGGAATATGGCGCAGAGGACCATCACGATCAACGGTTTCTCTAAAGCCTACGCTATGACCGGCTGGCGACTCGGGTATGCAGTCGCTCCCGTGGAGATCATTCGCGAGATGTCCAAGGTCCAGCAGCACTCCGTCAGCCAGGCAACCACCTTTGCGATGTGGGGTGGGGTTGCTGCCCTGAAAGGGGATCAGCACTGCGTCGAGGAAATGAGGAAAGAGTTCGACCGGCGGCGGAAGTACATCATCTCTGAGCTGAACCTGATGGGCTACGAGACCGCACCGGCCGACGGAGCATTCTATGCGTTCGTGAAGGTTGCCGGTGACGACATGGAGGTTGCCTCCCGCTGGCTGGAGAAAGGTCATGTGGCAGCCACGCCGGGAAGTGCGTTCTATGCTCCCGGATGGATCCGGTTATCGTATGCTACATCGATGGAGCGGTTGAAAGAAGCGATGGGGCGGATTAAGAGGGTTGGCTAAATATTTTTGAAAAAAATCCGAAAAGAAATCCCGCGTTTCTTCTGAAATTATTTTTTTTGCAAAAACGTTGTTACCGATTCTACATCATCAGACTTCCGGATCCCCCGGTCGCTGGCCAACCCCCCCTCCCCAGCACGCCCGCAGAGGACTTTTTCCACTCAATTTGCACCAATTAATCATTTCCGGCTCGCCGACGTTCAAAAAACCAATCCGGGCCATTTACTGGCAGGAATCCGGGCTCATTGTACCGTTTTTCCCCCAATTCGATCTGTTTTCGGGTGCCCGAAAAAAGGGGCCCGGGTAAAGTCTGTTATACGGGCTCTGATTGCCAATCCGGGCATTTTAAGAAAGGTCGATCCTTACCCGCCCTGACCCTTTTCCGGAGGTTTTTCTCCGACGGAGAGTTCCGGAGGGGGTGCCTGGACAGGGGATTTATCTCCCTCCCCCGGCCAGTGGCCTTCCGGTAGTATACTAACTGCCAGTGAAAAGATTTCTCGAATACTACTAACTACCAATTAGTATGATCTCCNTGGAGCTGCTGCGGCATCTCGTGATTCAGTAGAAAACCCGGATCAAGCGGCTCCTGTTTGGCAGGATCATGGCGGCCATTGACGACGACCGGATAATGATTCTTGCAGGGATCCAGGGGTTTGGCTTCCTGAGCCGGAGTTTCCTGAGCCGGTGTTGTCGGCTTTTCCACAGAAACCGGCTTTGGTCTCTCCGGCATCACTGAGCCGTCGCGGCTGAGCTCGGTGAGCCCAGTGTCCGTGACGCGGAAAAACCGGAATGCCCCGCGGGGCAGGAAGACCCAAAGCTCGCGAGAGATCCCGGTGCCGGAGGCGATGGCCCGGAGCGTTGAGAGTGCTTCGGCCGCATCCCGCTCGATCCACGCATGGGAGCAGTGGATGCGGGTGACACGCTTGATCCGGACAAATGCCGTGAAGCCCAGGCAATAGATCACGAAGTTGCAGATCATGGCCGGCTCGTGCATGAACTGCCGGGTCTCGCCGCGCTTCTTCGCGATCAGCACAGCCTCGCGAAGGGCCATCAGCGGTCTCCGCCCGCGGGTCACGGCCGGCCTCCGGGTTTTCCGGCCGGGATTTTTCCGGCGGGCCGGTGTTCCTCAGATGAACGGTTCTTGTGGTTCTGTCTTTTTTTATTCGGTCGATGTCAACAGCTCCTTATCTTGTTGTAGATATACCGGCTCTCATCCCGTGGGCGTACGGGCCGGCCACACTGTGCTCAACGCATTATCCGCACAATTATATACGCTTTGTAGTATGGAAAAGTGCACCAGACGTTGTCGTTCTCTACTTCATGGAGAGCAATAAAAAAAAACGTTACTTCTCCTCTCGTCCGAACCCCCGGACTTCCTGACCCCGGAGCCAGGAGAGGGTACCCGCTATCCCGATGAGAACAATCGAAGCTACAAGGGATACGTCAATCCCTGCAAGGAAGGCCTTCGAGACCCCCCCGACAAGGCTTGTTGTACCGATGAAAACCTCAAACGCCACCTGCCTCGGGATCGAGGCGGATGCCACCGTGATCGCAAGAACAAAACTTCCCAGGATGCCGATATTCTGGACCGTCCGCATCACGCCGGAGATTGCACCGAACGAACCACTCGGTGCATTGGCCATCACCGCACTGCTGTTCGATGGGAAGAACATGGCCGAACCGATACCGGAGATCCCGGATGCGATGAGAACGACTGCGACCGAAGTATCTGTCTGCAGGGTCAGGTACACGAATGTTGCAAGGATCAGCATCCCGGCACCGGATGTTGCGATCACCCGTGACCCGTACCGGTCGGACATCCTTCCCATAAACGGTGAGAGCAGGCTCCCCACCACATACCCCGGAATCAGGAGCAGGGCTGCATCGAGCGGGGAAAACCCCCGGATCCCCTGGAGGTACATGGTGACCAGGAAGACGACAGAGAGATATCCCAGCGCGAGGAAGAACCCGGCAAGAATGGAGTATTTCAGGATCCGGTTCTTCAGGATGGAAAAATCGATCAAGGGCCCGACGGTCCTTCCTTCGTACCAGAAAAATACCACACTCACCCCGAGACCGAGTACGACGGAGAGTACGTTCCCCGCGGTAACCCCCTGGCCGGCAAAATCAACAGCCCCAAAGGAGATCAGGGTCAGGGCCGCTCCCAGCAGGAGCATACCCCCGAGATCCAGGGTTGCATCTGTCCTGGCATCGTCGCGGAGGTAATGCACGCCGAGCAGCGTGGCAACGATCCCTATCGGGATATTGATGAAAAAGATATACTCCCAGCCGACAAAGGTTGTAATAATCCCGCCCAGCACGATACCCAGGAGGGCGCCGCTTGTCCAGCCAAGGGATATGTAACCGAATGCCGTGCCCCGGTGGTGCGGCGGAAAGGTATCTGCCACGATGGCACCGCTGGTTGCCTGCATGAGGGCGCCCCCGAGCGCCTGAATGCCGCGGGAAGTGATCAGCCATGAGATATGGGGCGAAAACCCGCAGAAGAGCGATCCCACGGTGAAGACTCCGAACCCGGCATTGAACATCCTGCTCCGTCCGTAGATATCCCCGAGGCGGCCAAACTGGGTCGTGCAGACTGCGACAACCAGGAGATAGATCAGGATAATCCAGAGCGTGGAAAGGAGATCTGCGTGAAGGCTGGAGGAGATCGTGGGAAAGGCCAGGATGACGATCGTGGAATCGACCGATCCCATCAGGGTCCCCAACATCAGGATCGCTACAATGATCTTCTGTCGTGTGTCCATAGATCACCGCAAGAAAGTACTGTGCCTCAGTTTCTGTCCCTCATCGTCATTGAACCTTAGGGTGCAGCTAAGCTGATCCGAGGAGAAATTCAGATTTATTATTATCATTTGCTGAATCGGGGACTCATCTGCCGGAATGCAATTCGTAGTACAAGGATTCGCAAAAGAAGGAATCAGCTCTCCTTTTTCTTCCACCAGATATGGGCGAAGGTCGAATTCCCGGCAATGACCACTTCATCACCCTGCTTTCGGATAAGGGGTGCAAGATAGTCATCCACCGTCTTCTCCTGCTCCGGCAATTTTGCACCGAACCGGCCCAGGAAAAACATCCTCATTTCGTCTTTTGTTTTAAACCGGTACTCCTTGGAGAGCGGCAGCATCGTGACGTTGGTATAGATCCCCATCTGGCTGAGTACGCCAAAGAGGCAGTCCACCTTCGGCCCCGGGTAGTACGGACCCCCGTGCAGGGGCTCCCAGAGATCGGCATACATCTTCTCCCAGAATGGCATATCCATGAACCAGAAAAGGTGGACGGACCCCGAGGAGACCTCATCCATCTTCCGCAGTGCCTCCCGGATATCATACATTGTCAGCGAAAGGGACGCGATGACAATGTCGTAGGGGCCGGAAAGGTCCTGTACAGGATCAATATCTTCCCATCTTTTCTGCAGGCAGGTGATGGTTGAGATTTGTTCGCGCTCTGCACGGGCTTTGAGGATCTCCACCATGCCGGCACCGGGTTCTACCGCCATGATCTCCCGGACGAGCGGGGCAAGCGGGATGGCGAGCGTCCCCGGCCCCGCCCCGATATCGAGCACCCGGGACCCGCGGGTGAGATCCAGCGATTCTATAGTTGTCTGGACACGGTCATCGTATTCACTCCGGGCGTTTGCATCGTACCGGGCAGCATTCTCCTTCCGGTTCCAGTCATGGGACGGGTCATCAGAAATTTTTGAGGATTCGTGCAGATCCTGCCGGCGCTTCCAGATTTCGTTCCAGTCAGGATCACCGGCCACCGAAGATGGCATAGATCACTGTATGCACTGGCGGTAATAAAGATCTCACGTTACCGGGGAAAAAGGGAAGAGAAAATTGCCGGATCACTCGTGCCGCATTGCTTCGATTGGGCTGAGGTTTGCCGCCTTCCACGCGGGGTAAACACCGCAAGCCAGGCTGATCACGATGCCGAAACAGACACCTTCAAGGATTGGGGTCGCACTGGACCAGACAAAGAGATACTTTGTTGTATTCAGGAGAAGGGAGCTTACCGCGTAACCCGCGACAATACTCAAAATCCCGCCGATAACACTCCCGACGATCCCGAGGATGGCCGCCTCGTACATGAACATCGACATCACTTCGCGTTTCTGGGTGCCGATACTCCGCATAATGCCGATCTCCTTGATCCGCTCTGAGACGGACATCATCATGATATTGAAGATCGATACTCCCGCCACGATCATGGAGATGCCGCCGATTGCAGAGACAAACGCAGTGATAGCCCCGAACGCGGAGAAGATCGTCGCGAGGGTCGCTTTGCTGTCCATGACGCTGACGACCTTATCCCTCTTGTTCATCTGTTTCTCAATCGTCGTCTTTACGTCAGCAGAATCCACGCCCTGGTTTACCTTTACTACGACTGTATCGTAATCAACCCGGTTGTAGGTGCTATCGAACCAGTTCTGGGTTACGACGATGGCAGAATCCGTGCTGATGTCGAAACTGATGCCTCTTTCCTCAATGATCCCGGTAACCCGGAGTGTCCCCTTATTACCATCTGTCCCGATGGAGATACGTGAGCCGACCTTCACATTGTGATCATCGGCAAATTTCGAACCAACGAGGCAGCCAGAATCAGAACGACTGTAACTGCCTGCCTTAAGGGTCAGGAGTTTGGGTACATCATCGGGATTCAGACCGTAAATGGGGGCCACAATGGTATCGCTCCCTACGCCGAGTTTCATAATATCCGATGTCTGGAGGACAGGAAGTGCTACGTTCGGAGCAACAGCCCGTTTGATCTGCTGGAACTGCTGGTCCGTGATCTTGAGGCTCGTCGAACCGGCCGGGCCACCGCCCTGCCCGAACCCCCCACCCCCTCCGGTATATGGGGAGACGATCACGCTGTCACCGACTGTGTGAAGGCTGTCGGAAACCGAGAGGACCAGGCTGTTGCCGAGGATCCCCATCGATGCAATCGCAACAACGCCAATAACAATGCCGAGCATTGCCAGGGTCGATCGTAACAGGTGCAGCCGGAGATTACGCTTCGCAATTTCCCAGAAGATCATGCAACGATCCTTCCATCGGCAATACGAATAGTCCGCCGTGAGTATTCTGCAATATGGGCGTCGTGAGTAACCATGATGATGGTCGTACCTTTCCGGTTGAGATCAGTCATCAGGTCCATAATGCCGGCCCCGGTTTTGGAATCGAGGTTTCCCGTGGGTTCATCGCAGAGCAGGATATCCGGGTTGTTGATGAGAGCCCGGGCAACCGCAACCCTTTGCTGCTGCCCCCCGGATAGCTCGGTCGGTGTGTGAGTGAATAATTTATCATCCAGCTGGACCGAGCGGAGCACCTCCTTACCTTTTTCCGGGTCCACCTCTTTCTGGGATTTCAGCAGCATCGGGAAGGTCACATTTTCGATAATGTTCAGGAGGGGAAAGAGGTTGAAGTACTGGAAGATGAACCCTATTCGGTCCCTTCGGAGATTGGTCAGCTCGATATCAGACATATCCCGGATTCGGGTCCCGCTGATAAAAATATCTCCCGTGGTGGGGGTGTCAAGGCATCCCATCAGGTTCAGGAGCGTCGACTTTCCCGATCCCGATGGCCCCATGATCGAGATAAACTCTCCCCGGTCGACCTGGAACGAGACACCATCCAGTGCCGTGACGTCACCTGCGGGAAGCGGGTAGACCTTCACCACGTCCCGGAACAGCATTACCGGCTCGTTATCCATGGGAATGGTCACTTCTTCCTTCTCAGGTAGAGTGCCCAGCCGCCGATAAATACGACCAGGACAACAACGGCAGCAATCACGGGAAGCATATTCGAAGATCCACCGACTGCCGGGGAAGTGTTCTGGCTCGCGGAAATCTTCACTTCTTTGACCGAATTGTACACATTCCCGTCTGCATCCTTGAAAGAGAGCTGAATGGGAACGACCGTGGTATTCTGGGCCGAGAAGGTCACTTCAAAGCTGCCGAAATCATCGGACTTGAGTGCACCGACAACATAGCTTTTGTAGGGATCCTGCGGGACTGCCGGTTCAAGCGAGGTGACCATCACTGTATAGGCGGTCTGAAGACCGGCATTGTTTACATCGCCGGTGACATGGTAGATGCCGGCTGCGGAAGTTATTTGCACGTTACTAATCACGGGATTTGCCTGGGTCTTATCGACCCCGAAAGTAATTGGGAAATCCATGATTGCGACGTGGGAATTGTCTCCATTGTCATAATTCACCGTGATGTGGGCAGTCGTGGGTATGTCCGGCGTTATGGTGAAATTTACCGGCACTGACCCTCCCGCAGCCAGATCTCCGATGTATGTCCTTGCCGGCGCAGCGGTGATGCCGTCGCCGGTCACTTCAAGAGCCACATTCCGCACACTGCTCTCCCGGGGGTTGGAAATACGAATATTCACGGTCTTTTTCTGGCCTTGTGCAAACGTGTCCGGCTTCTGGACAATGGTCAGCTCAATCGGGGTGTTATCCACTTTGACGGGAGCGCGGTAATAGAGACTGTTCGCGTCACGGAAACTAAGGGAAAATGTCGGGTAATACGTTCCCTCGGGCACGTCCGTGGTGATGGAGAACGTGAAAGCCCGGGTCTGGAGGGGTCCGATATTTGCGGAAGTATCGTAGGGACTACTGAGGAGACGGATGTCTTTATCACCGATTGTTGCGTGGTTCACCACGACACTCTGGTTGGAATTCCCATTGGTGACAAACACGGTGACCGTGCCGGAATCCCCAGCGAAAAATGTCCCGGGATCGTAGGTTGTGCTCGCCACGTACACGTTCCCGGCGGTTACAATGGATTCCGGGGTGGTAAAAGCGGCAACTCCTCCGGGGAGCAGACCGATAAGCAGCAGGATACTGGCAAGAGTAAAAATCTGAGTATTTTTCATTACATTGCTCCAAGTTTGTAGATCGTGTAGATACTATAGAGAACAACAGGTATTCCAACGGAAAGTGCGGCATCCCTCATTGACAACTGCCGAAAGTGCTGCAACCCGAAGATCCAGATACTGGCACTCCAGAGGAGAAAGACGACCGAGATCAGCGTTACTAGTTGCGTAAACGCCACCATCGCCGTGTCGTGCATGAGGCTCGTCGTAGCATCGAGAATAATCTGCGAATCCTGGGTACCTGAAGGGATAGCCTGTACGACGACCTGGGGGATATAGTACAGGGCTGCAACAAGCGTGATCAGCCCCCCGAAAATCTGGGGAATGAATCCGTATCCCACCATTTCCAGCGTCCGGTTAAACGTTCCTTTTCCCCTGAAAACTGTTGACAGGAGGTAAAAAACCCCGGCATATAGCAGCCAGGAAATGAAGGTGATAATGAGGGCTGCACCCGCCGCAGCAATGACAATGACGGTACCCATACCTGACAGAAGGCCACTCATCATGGTTATCGTGGGGCCAACGATAATATAAGCGGCCAGGGCGCTGATAACCGCAGTTATCAGAACGATTATTGCCGGTATCTTCAGGTTCTTGTTCTTTTTCATGGCATCCTGAAAAAACCCGTTCGGGTTCATCAGGATCGTTAAGACTGAATTATCCATTTCCATATCCTGTCATCGTTCCGGATTTTGTTGTTGTTGCTGATATGACAACTCTTGTACAGATATGATGAGCAGTATATTAAGGTAATAGTTGGTCCTCAGAAAACAAGAGCAATTAATCCCTTTTCCGGGATTTTATGACCAGACGCCACTCTCCATAATTTGGATCGATCGGTTTTTCCGAACACGACTGTCAAATCCTCCTATTTGTTTCTGATACAATTCCATCCTGTCGATTCCGCCTTAAATTTGTGAAAAGCATTAAATTTTGGACATTCTTAACCATCACAATTCATTACTGTACAATAATGTATATATTTGTACACAACAACTACTCTGTATGCAGACAAAAATCCTCCTCGATGAGGAGCAGATACCAAAGAAATGGTATAACGTCCAGGCGGATCTGAAAACGCCTCTCGATCCGCCCCTCAACCCGAAGACGCAGAAACCTGTCGAGCCTGCGGATCTCTCGGCCATCTTCCCGATGGAACTGATCAAACAGGAAGTTACCACGGACCGTTTCGTGGATATTCCGGAAGAAGTAAGGGAAGTACTCCGTCTCTGGAGACCCAGCCCGCTCTATCGTGCCCACCGTCTCGAAAAATTCCTGAAGACGCCGGCAAAGATCTACTACAAATGGGAAGGTGTCAGCCCGGCAGGGAGCCATAAGACGAATACCTCCATCCCGCAGGCTTATTACAACATGAAAGCCGGGATCGAACGGATCGCCACGGAGACCGGCGCAGGCCAGTGGGGTTCTGCGATGTCCTTTGCATCCATGCTCTATGACCTTGAATGCACGATCTACATGGTTCGCTCCAGCTATGCGCAGAAACCTTACCGGAAGTCAATGATGCATGTCTGGGGTGCCGAATGCATTCCGAGCCCGAGTACTAAAACAAATGCCGGCCGTACAATGCTCGAAAAAGACCCGGACACTCCGGGCAGCCTGGGAATGGCCATCTCAGAAGCCGTGGAAGATGCTGCAAGCCACAGCAATACCAACTACGCCCTTGGATCCGTCCTGAATCACGTCTGCCTCCACCAGACGGTCATCGGTCTTGAGTGTCGCGAACAGCTGGCAACAGTTGACGATTACCCTGACGTTGTTATCGGCTGTGTCGGCGGCGGATCGAACTTTGCCGGGATATCCTTCCCATTCGCCGGGGATAAGCTGACCGGAAAGCACAAGGACGTGGACATTGTCGGCGCTGAACCTGCATCCTGCCCGACGCTCACCAAGGGGCTGTTCACCTACGACCTCGCCGATGAAGCCGGGTATACCCCCCTCCTCAAGATGTTCACGCTCGGGCATGACTTCGTCCCGCCATCAATGCATGCCGGGGGGTTACGCTACCATGGTGATTCCCCGATTGTCTCCCGCCTCGTCCACGACGGAGTTATGCGGGCAGTATCGTATCACCAGAGCGAGGTCTTCGATGCAGCCCAGACCTTCGCCCGGACGGAAGGGATTATCGTTGCCCCCGAGACAGCCCATGCTGTCAAAGCGGCGATCGACGAGGCACTCAAATGCAAGAAGAGTGGCGAGGACAAGACCATTCTCTTCAACTGCTCGGGCCACGGCAATTTCGATATGTCTGCCTACGATGCATTCTATGCAGGCCAGCTTGTTGACTACGAGTACCCGGATGAGTTGATCCGGGAATCACTCGCCCGGATCCCCAAGATACAATAAATCCCAACCCCCATCTCTTTTTATGAAAAAAATCGGTCTCATCATCAACCCCTATGCCGGCATGGGCGGGTCGGTGGGACTGAAAGGAACTGATGGAAAGATTGATGAGGCACGGGAACGGGGAGCCGTCCCGCACGCAGCAGATCGGGCCCGGATTACCCTGAACCTTCTCTCCCGTGAAAAAGGGCTTCGTTTCATCACCTGTTCTGGCACTATGGGAGCGGATCTTCTTCAGGAAACCGGGTTCCGGGAGTTCGAAATCCTCTTTACCTATTCCGGGGCGTCTACTGGACAGGACACTAAAGCTGCCGCCCGGATTTTCAGGGACGCCGGGGCCGACCTGATCCTCTTCTGCGGGGGAGATGGGACGGCGCGGGACATCTTTGATGTTGTGGGTCGGGATGTTCCCCTCCTTGGAATTCCGGCCGGTGTCAAGATGTACTCTGCGGTCTTCGCGATCGATCCGGCAGTAGCAGCTGAACTTGTCCAGAAATTCGAGGCGAATGCGATCAGGGATTCGGAAGTTCTCGATGTCGACGAGGAAGCATACCGATCTGGAGACCTGAAGACCCGGATCTTCGGCATCGCCCGGACCCCTGCGCTTGCCGGGAAAGTCCAGAGTGCAAAGCAGGTATTCGAAGAAGCAGATGAAGAGCGTGCAAAGGAGGAGATCGCACGGTTCATGCATGAGGTGATGCTGCCGGGGACCCTGTATATCATGGGGGCCGGGACGACCACGGAAGCGATCACCTGTCGCCTCGGGGTTACTAAAACCCTCCTGGGGGTTGACGGGGTAAAAAACGGTGTTCTGGTCGCAGCGGATGCCGATGAAAAAACTCTCTTCGATTTGGCAGAGAAAGAACAGGATACCCGGATCATTATCAGCCCGATCGGTGCACAGGGGTTCATTCTTGGCAGGGGCAACCAGCAGATCAGCAGCCGCATTGTGAGAAAAGTCGGAGTAAAGAAGATCATTGTCGTGGCAACCCCGCACAAACTCCGGGAAACTCCGGTGCTCTATGTCGACTCCGGGGATCCGGAGATTGATAAGGAATTTGGCGATTCTGTGCAGGTAATCTCGGGGTACCGGATCGCGCAGCGGAAAAAGATTTACCAATCCTGATCGTATCAGACTTGCCCCAAGGAACTATAACCCGTTTCGTTGTATTTTCGAGAGATATGATGAACGGCAGCGTGCAACCGTCCGCGTAGTAAAAAAAAGATGAGATTCCTTATTGTTTGTCTGGAGGCCTGAGCATCACGAACGCGATCATGAAGCCTATTACTGCAAGAACCATCACATAGGGAAATACCCCGAGATAGGATCCTGTTGAGGTTTTGATGAACCCGGCGAGCTGGGGACCGGCAATTGCACCTGCTCCATAGGCGAGGAAGAGGACCCCGTAACATCGCGGGTAATCCCCGGTCCCGAAATAACATCCGGTTGCCGTCGGAGCGATTGCAAGCCACCCCCCCAGACAACCCCAGAGCACGACGAAGGTGATCAGGTACACCGGCACGGTGGGTATCTGCCACAAGAGCAGGGATACGGCCGCGATCAGGATGAAAGAGACCATTGCGGTGTTCCGGGGCGTGAGTTTGTCCGTCAGCGCCCCGAAAAGCGGTCTCCCGAAGCCGTTGAAGATTGCAAAGACCCCGACAAGAACCGTTGCCAACCCCGTCTCAATGCCAATATCCGATCCGAGTGGTTTTGCGATACCCACCGCCATCAGACCTGCAAGACACCCGATGAAGTAGCAGATCCAGAGCGCATAGAACGATCGGGTCCTGAGCATCTCTTCACGTTGGAATTCGCAGGTGACAGCCTGGCCGGGAACCGGTACCGGGGGCGTCCACCCGGAAGGTTTCCATCCGGGTCCCGGGAATTTAAGGGGAAGGGCTAACAGGATGGTCAGGATGACGAAGACGATCCCGAAGATCCTGAACGTTGTCATAACGCCGTAGGTACCGATCAGGAACCCTGCAATATTTGCGGTGAAGAATGCCGAGAACCCGAACCCGAGCAGGGTCAGACCAACGGCAAGGCCCCGCCGGTCAGGGAACCAGCGTGCAGCAACAGCAACCGGCACTCCGTATGCGATTCCGACGCCGATTCCTCCGACTATTCCGTAAAGAACATACAGCATCGGCACCGACGTGGCAAATGAAGCCAGGAGCCAGCCAAGACCTGTCAGTATTCCCCCGATGATGGTGATATTTCTTGGCCCGTATTTCTCGATATATTTCCCTGCAAACGGCATGGTGATCGCAAAAAATGCCAGAAATACCGAGAAGGGCAGAAGGACATCGGTTGCCGTTACAGCCTGGCCCAGGGTCTTGGTGAAGTATCCGGTGAGCGGTGTGACGAACACGCTCCAAGAGTAAATCGTTCCAAGACACAGGTTGATGAGCATCCCAAGAATCACCAGGATCCATCGTCCTCGTTCAGCATCCATGCCCATGATGGTTTCAGGTAAATTATCGGTCATAGTATCCACTCTTAACGAACTCATAGGATCTCGTATCGCTGGACTTCATCTTCCAATGAAAAGACACCGTGAGGTATTATTCCTCCAGTGTCGAGATATCACCGGGATCGATCCCCATCTCTTTTGCTTTCAGGACCCTGCGCATGATCTTGCCGCTCCGGGTCTTGGGAAGTTTGTCAACGAAATCGATCTCATGGGGCATTGCAATCGGACCGAGTGTTGTCCGGACATGGTGGAGAAGATCCTGCTTGAGGTGCTCGCTGGGCTGGTTACCCATCCTCAGGATGACGAATGCCTTGATGGAGTTCCCCTTCACAGCATCCGGCTTGCCGATCACTGCGGCTTCTGCAACCGCTTGATGGGAGACGAGTGCGCTCTCAACCTCGGCAGTCCCGATATTGTGCCCGGCAACGATGATGATGTCATCTGCCCTCCCGAGAATCATGATATAACCGTCCTTACCCTTGACTGCAAGGTCCCCGACTGCATAGTACCCGTTGATGGTATACCAGTACTTGCGGTAACGTTCATCATCTTTGTACACGGTCCGCATCATGGCCGGCCACGGGGACTTGATCACGAGCAATCCCCCGGTCCCCGGCTTGACGGATTTCCCGTCTTTATCGACAACGTCGGCTTCGATCCCGGGTATCGGCTTTCCGGCGAATCCCGGGCGCATAGGTTCGCCGATCATCGTCGTTATCATATGCATGCCGGTCTCTGTCTGCCACCAGGTGTCGAGGATCGGGCATTTCTTCTTGCCGATCACGCGATAATACCATTCGAATGCCTCGGGGTTCAGGGGCTCTCCGACAGACCCGATGATGCGCAAAGAGCTCAGATCGTACTTGCCAGGCCAGGCTTCCCCCATCTTCATGAACATCCTGATAGCGGTTGGGGCAGTATAGAAGATCGTAATCTTCTGTTCCTCGATAAGGTGCCAGTAGCTGCCGGCATCCGGATAATCGGGCGTCAGCTCGGAGATGAAGACGGTCGCTCCGACCGCGAGCGGCCCATAGACGATGTAACTGTGACCGGTAATCCACCCCGGATCTGCTGTGCACCAGTAGATGTCGTTGTCCTTGATGTCGAAGATGTATTTGCTCGTGTAATACGTGCCCACCATGTATCCCCCGCAGGTGTGGACGATCCCCTTGGGTTTGCCGGTGGAGCCGCTGGTATAAAGGATAAAGAACGGATCCTCTGCTTCCATGATCTCCGGTGCACAAGTGTCCAGGAGGCCGTCCATCATCTCGTAGAAGTCCAGCTCCCGCTCATGGAGGTCGAGCTGGGGCTCACGCCGCCGAAGCACGATCACATGTTCGACAGTGGGTGCATTGATGACTGCCTCGTCAACGATTGCCTTGAGCTGGATAGCCTTGCCGCGCCTGATCGAGATGTCAGCGGTTATTACGACTTTAGCCTCCGCATCATGGATCCGCATATTCAGCGCTGCCGCTCCGAACCCGCCGAAGACAACATTGTGTACTGCACCAATACGTGCGCAGGCTAGCATTGCAATTACCTGTTCGGGAACGAGGGGCATGTAAATACAGACGCAGTCGCCTTTTTTCACGCCAATTTTCCTGAGACCGTTTGCGAACCGGGCCACCTGGGAGAGGAGCTTCTGGTAAGTAAATATCCGTTCGCGGCCCTCCTCGCCCCTCCAGATAAGGGCAACTTTATTGCGGCGGCTGTTATTGACGTGCCGGTCGAGGCAGTTTGCCGTTATGTTCAGTTGTGCATTGGTGAACCATTTCGCGTACGGATAATTCCATTCCTTTACCGTATTCCATGGCTTGATCCAGTCAAGCTCTCTGGCCATCTTTTCCCAGAAAGCATCGGGGTTTGCAAGAAAATCCGTATAGGCTTTCTGGTAATCTCCCATCCATGCATTTTTCCTGTACTGTGGGTCGGGTGTGTATGATTTCACATCCTCGACGAGCCTGACATCAAAATCTTCTGCCATCGTCCGTCCACCTATTTAACATTATTAATCATGTTCAACATGGTATTAATAATTGTCGAATACCGATTCGACAATAAAATACGACGATGCCCTCTCGAAAAGCATACAATAATCGCTTTGCTGAGAAGTCTTCAGAAAAAAATGGTAGTATCAAAAATTTCGTCAGTCCACCGGATATAACAAGAATTATCTGTCAAGGTTTTTCAATATAGGATTGATGCTCAAAAAATTCAAGGGATGTCTGCTGGGTGCGGCGATCGGCGATGCGCTTGGCATGCCCAATGAAAGTACTTCCCCCAACCTCAACAAGATGAAGTACGGCTACCGGCGCCCGTACAAAGGTCACCCGAACGAGGGGCTCAATCCCGGCCAGTATACCGATGATACCCAGCTCATGATCCTCACCTCAACCCTCCTTGCCGATGGAAAGTTCAACGAGGAACGGTACGCAGCGGCACTCCGTGAATTATACAACCGGGGAGCGCTTCGCTTTCCGGATGGAACGGTTTCAGCAGTATGCGAACACACGGGAAAATCCAACGTCCCCCATCCCGGGGTGAAATCAACGACAGCCGGTTGTCTCCCCCTTGCAGTCCCTTTCGCGCTCGCCTTCCCGGATATGAGTGAGGCGTGCGAACGCGCTGTCCGTGCCTGCAATGTTACCCACACCCATCCTGCTGCACATGCTGCGGTCTCAACATTTGTCACCCTGCTGTACCATACCCTCCATGAAACGCCGGATCCGATAGGAAAAGCACTGGCGAAGGCCCAGGTTGAAGACGAAGTGCTTGGTGGCAAAATCCGCAATGCGCTCTCTCTCGAGAAAGAAGGAATGGACACCCAGACAGCCCTCCTCAAAATCGGCAATGATGTATCGGTATTCCAGACGCTGCCCATCACCTTCTTCCTGATGAGCAGGTACTCCCATCCCCCGGATCTTCTCACGGTCGCCGCGAACACCGGTGGAAATACCGATACCATCGCTTTCCTCTGCGGCGCTTATCTTGGGGCCCGGCACGGGATTGATGCACTTCCGCCAGATCTTCTCGAAGGTCTCGAGGACCGACAGCGGATAGAACTGCTGGGGCAGCGGTTATACACGCTTTTTTCCCGGAAACTTGAGCAGATGTGACAATACACAAAACCCTCTGCTGAACATCGTAATCCCCGGGGGCCTCTTAAGAACCATTAAATTTTTACAATCGGATACTCTTCTATGAAAATTGCGATCATCGGGGCCTCCGGCTATGCCGGTGGTGAACTGATTCGCCTCCTTGTTCACCACTCTACGGCGGAAGTCGTCTGCGCCACGTCACGAAAATTCGCGGGAACTCCCCTCGATCAGGTCCACCCCCACCTGAAGGGATTCACCAGCCTTTCGTTTGAAAATCCCGAGGTTGATGCCATTGATGCGGATGTGGCATTTCTTGCGGTCCCTCATACAGCAGCAATGACCTATGCGGGCAAATTGTTGTCCAGGGGAATCAAGGTCGTCGATCTGAGCGCAGATTACCGGCTGCCTAAAGAGNTATTTGAATCGGTGTACGGTGTCCCGCACACCGATTATTTCTGCGCACCTTACGGGATCCCGGAGATCCACCGCAGGGAATGTATCAATGCAAAGTTCGTGGCGAACCCGGGTTGCTTCCCTACGGGAGCGACTCTTGCTGCAGCACCTCTTGCCAAATATGCACACACGGTAATTTTTGATTCAAAGACGGGGGTGAGCGGTGCCGGCGACAACCCTTCAGCCACAACCCATTATCCCAACGTTGGCGATAATGTCGGGCCCTATAAATGGACTACCCATCGCCACCTCGCGGAGATGAAGCAGGAACTGGCGTGCCTTGGATCGAAGGCGAAGGTCTACTTCACGCCTCATCTCGTGCCGGTGAACCGGGGGATTCTCACAACCGCCCACATTCTCCTCAACGAACCCATTGAACAGAAAGAAGTTGAGAAAATGTACCGGGATTTCTATAAGGGTGAGTATTTCATCAGGTACCAGAAACCCTCGCTGGCAGCGGTACGGGGAAGCAACTTCTGTGACCTTATGGTAGAGAGTGAAGGATTACGTGTAGTAGCGGTGTCCGCGATTGACAACCTTGTGAAAGGAGCAAGCGGCCAAGCGATCCAGAACATGAACCTGATGTGCGGACTCAAAGAACAGGACGGCCTTGTCGGCGCAGGTATGCTGCCGTAGGAGAAAGATGATGCTCGTAAAAGGTGCGATGACAAAAAAACCGGTAGTATGTACACCTGAAACAACCCTCCGGGAAGCAACTGCCCTAATGAGGGAACACCATATCGGGGGCCTTCCGGTGATGGAAGGCAGTGAACTGGTAGGAATGCTGACGGAGTCGGACCTGATCTCGCTGCTCAGGAGCGAACAGGTGTCCGAGGATCTCTGGCTTCCTTCCCCATTCGAGATTATCGAGATCCCGATCCGCGAATACATCAACTGGGAGAAGACCAAGCATGCCTTGCGGAATATCGGGGAGATGCAGGTAAAGAAGGTCATGACTCGCCGGGTGATCACCGCAACCGAGGAGATGGATGTTGAGGAGGCAGCAGCACTGATGATCAAGGAGGGGGTTGCCCGCCTGCCAGTTCTCCGCGGGAAAAAACTGGTTGGCATTATCACCCGGGCAGATATCATCACGGCGATCGGTTCGGCGTATGCCGGTACCAGGAACCGGGAGACCTGAATGGCGTTCCAGAGTATCTGTGCCATCAAAGGCGTCAGTGCATACGGTATGAAGGAAGGGAAGTTCGGGCTTGCCCTGATCCAGGCCCAGGGAACCGGAGCTGGGGTGTTTACTGAGAACCTCGTGAAAGCAGCTCCCATCGAACTGATGCGGAAACAGATCCGGAAAGGTAAGCTCGAAGCGGTAATTGCAAACAGCGGGTGTGCCAACGCGTACACGGGAAAACGGGGCTACGCAGACGCTGTGACCATGACTGAGTATGCCGGAGCCGCACTCGGTGTAAGACCGAACCAGGTCGGTGTGGCAAGCACCGGGGTTATCGGGCGTTACCTTGACCTGCCTCTTATCCAGCGCCAGTGTAAGATGATTGCCCCGAGCCTCGATCGTACTCCTGAGGCAGAGTCCCTTGCGGCCCGGGCGATCATGACCACGGATCTATATCCAAAACACGCTCTCGTGGAAAAAGAGACCTTCAGTGTCGGTGGAATCACCAAGGGAAGTGGAATGATAGCACCGAATATGGGCACCATGCTTGCGTTTATCTACACTGATGCTGATGTCGGCGCAAAACCCCTGGGGGAGGCACTGAAGCTTGCTGCCAAACGGACATTCAACCGGGTCGTCGTTGACGGGGATATGAGCACGAATGACATAGCACTCTGCACCGCCACCGGGGAATCGGGAAAAGTTAATCCAAAGGAGTTTTCCCTTGCACTGGAGGAATGTTGCCGCTCGCTTGCAAAGCAGATTGCTGCTGATGGCGAAGGCGCAACGAAACTGGTAGAAGTGATCGTCAGGGGTGCACCAAAAGAAGAAGCTGCAGCGGAAGTTGCCCGGACCGTTCTCGGGTCGCCACTCGTAAAGACCGCGGTGTATGGGGAGGACCCCAACTGGGGGCGAGTTGTGGCAGCCGCAGGGAGGGCTGGCGTGAAGTTCGATCCCAACGCGGTCTCCCTCTGGATTAGTAACGGGGAAGAAAAACACCCGCTTGTAAAATCCGGTGAGATCATCGCAGACCTCCAGAAAGCAAAAGAGGCCATGCACGGAAAGCAAGTGACGTTCATCCTCGACCTTGCAGCCGGTAAGGAGGAAGCAACCGCGTGGGGGTGCGATCTCACCGAGAAGTACGTTGAGATCAACGGGAGGTACACCACGTGATGAAACGCGAAGATGTTCTCATGGAGGCGCTGCCCTATATCCAGCAGTTCCATGGGAAGACGATTGTGATCAAGCTGGGGGGCCATGCCATGGTCGACCCTGTAGTCCTCGAAAATGCGATTCGTGACGCGGTGCTTCTTCATTATGTCGGTATTCGTGTAGTTCTGGTGCACGGTGGAGGCCCGGAGATCAGCGAGAAGATGAAGGCCATGGGCAAGGAATCCGTCTTTGTCGGCGGACTGAGAGTAACAGACCAGGAAACTCTCGAGATTGCCCAGATGGTACTCGTCGGAAAGATCAACAAGGGTATTGTTTCTCTCATCGCCAAGTGTGGCGCCCGGGGAGTCGGTATTTCCGGCAGTGACGGGAACCTGATCATAGCAAAGAAGATGGAACTCCAGAGGGTTGATGTAGGGGGTGTCCAGAAAGAGGTGGATCTTGGGCACGTCGGAGAGATCGAGTGGATTGACCCCTCCCTCCTGAACACCCTCCTGGAAAAGGATTACATTCCCGTTGTGGCCCCTATAGCTATCGACCGTTTTGGCGGGAGCCTGAACATCAATGCCGATACCGCCGCAGGGGATATCGCTATAGCACTCAAAGCCTACAAACTGGTCAATATGACGGATGTAGACGGGGTTATGGATTCTGGAAGGACCAGGGTATTCCGCAAGCTTACCATCAATGAAGCCTATGAGCTGCAGAAGAACGGCGCTATCGGTTCAGGGATGATTCCGAAAGTGAGTTCAATCACCAAGGCGGTTGAAAATGGCGTCACATTTGCTCATATTATTAATGGTAATATTGAACATAACCTCATTCTCGAACTCTTCACAAGAGACGGCGTGGGAACCATGATTTCCCTGAAATGAGACTGCCGGTTATGATTAACTGATATTTTTAAATGGAAACTGGTAAAATATATAATGGCCCGCTATTATGGATAAAAATCAAAAGATTATAGTTGTCCTCTTATTGATCGCAGCTATTGCGATTGCGACAGTTTTTTTAAGCCCGATTTTCATGCATGCACCATCGCAGCCTCTGGGGAAGTCCGGTATAACCGTCTACTTTTTTTACGGTGAAGAATGCTCGCATTGTCACAAGGTTATGCCGTTTATCCAGTCACTCCAGAAAAAATATCCTGATGTGGACTTCAGACTCCTTGAGATTTGGCACAACCAGACTAATAAAAATCTCGCGGCATCGCTCAATGAGCAACTCATTATCAAGGAATGGGGTGTCCCTGAAGTCATTGTCGGCAATGCAACCCTTCTCGGGGATATCGAGATCCCGGATAAACTCGAAGCTGTTATTCTCGACCAAAAAAAAAAGTCCTGATTAGTGCTGTGCCAACTCCACAAATTCCTGGTCCGGCATCTTCCGTAATTCGCAACGCAACAATACGTGCATTTTTTTTCTATGGGGATGGGTGCAGCCATTGCGAAAACGTAAAACCGCTGATTGCGGAACTCATCGGCAAATACCCAAATCTCAATGTCGGGATGCTCGAGATCTACCACAATACGACAAACCTCGAACGGTTTACTACGATGAGTCATGAATATGGTAAAGAAAACGCTGGTATTCCGGCGATTTTTATCGGCAACCGCTCCTTGATCGGGGACGGAGAGATCCAAACCCATTTTGAAGAGAGTATCCTTGCCGAAGAACAACGGCTTGCCAGCTGCGATCTGGCAACCCCATCCAAAAATACCAGCGTGAATTCAGAACCCGGCTGTTCACCTGCGTCAGTGTTGTCTCCGCAATTGGTTATTTTTTCAGCATTTTTTGACAGTCTGAACCCATGTGCCCTGGCAGTCCTGATTTTCCTGCTGATATCTTTAAGCGTCGCAGAATCCCGGAACAAGATACTGCTTATCGGCGGAACGTACATACTGGCCTTATTCCTTTTCCACCTGCTGGCAGGGGTTGGGATCTTCTCAGTGATCACAGGAGCAGGTCTTTCACGTGCCTTTTCCTTCGTCGGTGGGATCATCGCCCTCCTGTTCGGGCTGATAACGCTTGCTGATGTGATAAAAAACCGGGAGAATTACCTGCTGGCAATTCCGGAGTCAAAAAAGAAGATGCTGGAACAGTATATACGGACCGCAACGCTGCCTGCAGCGTTTATCCTCGGGATCCTGGCAGGCCTTTTCGGGTTCTCATGCACTGGCGGTATTTACATCAGCATCCTCGTGCTCATGAGCAGGGATTTTACCCTGGTGAGCGGTCTCCCATATCTCCTGTTGTACAACCTGGTATTTGTTCTCCCCCTTGTGGGGGTAGTCCTGTTCTTTGCTTACAGCAGCAATCCAGAACGGGCCAATGCCTGGCGGGTCGAAAACAAGAGGGCTATGAGACTGATCATCGGAATTGCAATGATCGTCCTTGGTATTGTTATCCTTTCAGGATGGTTATGATATCAGGTTTTTCAGGGGAGATTCCCCTCGCCCGAACATTCCCGCTGCCGTTCCTCGCTCATGGCGATGAGGATCTCAAAAATTTTCTGAACTGATACCGGATCAATCCGGGATTCCACGGCATGGTCGAAAACCGATTCAAGTACTTCCCCTGCCCGGTGCTGATCGTGGATTGGCATCCCCCGGGAGATCTTGATGTGGGCGATCTTCCCGGCAAGCTCCTGCCGTTGTGCAATAAGCCTGATTATTTCATTGTCAACCCTGGAAATATCTGCCCGGACCTTTTCGAGGGACATATCAAGTACATATCCGAGATTTCACATAAACATACCCATCAATGTCCAGAACACTAAAGAAGATAACCGAGAACCGCCCTATCTGATACGGTATTAGTATGCTCGAACGAATAACCCGGCGCGAAGAAGCGGACCTTTTTATTGCCTGGATGGCAATCTCCCTATCTTTTGCGATCATTAAGATAGCTCCTTATGGAATTCTTGGCCCCGTTGGGGTTGTCAGCCCCGTCCAAGGCCTGATATTCTTCGGTATTGCTCTTCTTACCGTCGGTATCGGGTTTATCCTTCATGAGATGGCCCATAAATTCACCGCGATACGGTATGGCTACTGGGCTGAGTTCCGCAAAGACAACAACATGCTTCTGGTTGCTGTTGTCCTTGCTTCGCTGGTAGGCTTCGTTTTTGCCGCGCCTGGAGCGACAGTCATCTACAGCAATTCAGGCGATGGCCGGGGACTCACCCGGGAGCAGAACGGGAAAATTTCTGCAGCAGGGCCGGTGGTGAATCTGGTATTATGTGTCCTCTTCGCGGTTATTTTCATTCTTGCCGGTGGAATAGCGGCAATGCAAACAGGGCATGCAGGAACTATGAGTGTCCTTGCCGAGCTGGGCCTTGCGGGAGTCCAGATTAACGCAATGATAGCCACGTTCAATATGTTACCTATCAGCATCCTCGATGGAAATAAGGTCTTCTCGTGGAGTGTTCCCGTGTTCATTATCCTGATCGTGGTATCGTTTGGAACCTTTTTACTGTCCTTTAATTTCTTCTAAAATAGATTTATTTATCGTATTTCCATCAATTTTTACCCAGAGTTCCAAGAACCCTGACAACGTTCTGCCCCTTTTCAAATGCTTCTTTCAAGGCAGTGGGATGGTTTTTGATCCCTTTGTATTCGTCCATATTGTTTGCGATGATATTGTCATAATACTCAAAACCGGTACCATTGAAGATAGCCGTTATTGCCGGGAAGGCGCCATCGAAAACATGATCCCAATTTTGCCCAGCGGTTGAGATAAAAAGCCCCTTGTGTCGCTTGATATGGTCGTCCGAAAAATAGAGTGTTTTGAGAATGAATTTCCTAGCCCAGAGAAACTGGCCCCGGTCTATGAGGCCCTTGAGTTCCGCCGTGATTCCCATGGTGTAAATGGGAGAGGAGACGGCGATGCAGTCACTCGCCAGAATCTTTTCAAACAAGGTGATCGCATCGTCTTTCACCACGCATTCACCGGTTTTATGGCAGGCATTACATCCCCGGCAGGGAGAATATGAGAGGTCTTTCAGGATTACCTTCTCAACCGATGCACCTGCCGCCTTTGCTCCATCGAGGAAACTATCGAGCAGAGTCTCCGTGTTACCATGCCGGTGAGGACTACCCGATATACCAAGGACTTTTATGGTCATGATCCCTTTTCCGCGAGCCTCTTCTTAATCTCGGTTACGAGTGATTTCCCCAGCCTGTCTGCATCGGTTCTTGCGGTGGGATGACGGTCGATCGCCCCTTTCTCATCAACGTTATTGATCATAAGGTACGAGATATCTGCGTCGCGGATATCGATGACGTGGTAGAAGCATTTTACGGACGGAATTGCAGCGTTGAATACGTGGTCCCAGTCCTGGCCGGCAGTTGCCAGGAATCCCCCGAGGCGCTTGCCTCTGCGTTGCGGGGGTACCACCGGGAGTTTGAGCACATATTTTCTCGAGCGGAAGACCTGTGCCCTGTCGATCAATGCTTTTGCCTGGGAAGCAATGCCCATACAATAGATCGGTGAAGAGAGCAGGATAATATCGGCATCAATAATCCTGTCGTGATAAATGTCCAGGCCGTCCCGCTGCACGCATTTGTTGAGTTTTTCGCAGGCATTACAACCCCGGCAGGGGTTGATATTCGCCTCATCAAGGGCGACTTTCTCAATCACCACGTCGGGGTCAGCGATCATCCCTCCCAGTACCCAGTCGAGCAGTGTCTCGGAGTTGCCATGCCTGCGGGGACTTCCTGCAAAGGCGAGGACTTTGATCGGCATAGATGTTTCCTTGTAGGGGAAATGCTAAAAAACTTGGGTTTTCACTATACCTTATCAGCAGGAAAAAAGATTGTTTTAGATCTTTTTGAAGCAAAGATACCAGTCCCTGCACTCGTACCCTTCTGTTGGACGTTTATCCATCTCTGCCGTGGTCTTAGGCGGAGGGACGACAACCTTGTCCCCGGGCTGCCAGTTTGCAGGGGTTGAGACCTTGAACTTGTCCGTGGTCTGGAGCGCTTTGATGAGCCGGATAATCTCGGGCATAAACCGCCCGTTCTGGAGCGGATAGTAGATCATCGCTCTCATGATTCCTTTGTCATCAATAAAAAAAACGCACCTGACGGCTGCAGTTGAACTTTGACCCGGATGGATCATTCCATACTGCTTTGCCACCTTCATATTCAGGTCTGCAATGATGGGGAACGGTATGACAACGCCCATCTTCTCCTTGATCGCGTGCACCCACGCGAGATGTGCAGAGATGCTGTCAACCGACAGTCCGATCAGCTGAACGTTGAGGGATTTGAGTTCTTCAAAAATGCTGGCAAACGCGATAAACTCGGTAGTACATACGGGAGTAAAATCGGCCGGGTGGGAGAACATTACCACCCATTTCCCCTTCAGATCGGACAGTTTGATCAAACCATGGGTGGTTTCTGCCTCGAAATCCGGTGCCGGTTCTCCGAGGACCGGAAATGATACCCTGGTCTCATCTTCCATTATGGCTCCCGCCTCATGCGTTACGGCATGATTTCGTCAAGCTGAGCCTTACCGTACACGTACGCGGGCATGCCGGAGAGGAGGAAGGTGACACGCAGTGCCTCTTCAACCTCACCTTTGGTCACTCCGAGGTTCTTTGCCCCGGCAAGCTGGGCATGGACAGCATGCTGGTCACGGAGGGCAGCTGCAATGGCGATGGCGATAAGCTTCTTGGTCTTTCTTGTCAGCTTTCCGTCATCCCATATGTGCTGTTCAAATCGCATGACCAGTTCAAACATCTCCGGTTCTTTCGTGGTCAGTTCCCGGAAAAATTTCGGGACTTTTCCGATCTTTTTCTCAAGGGAGTCGAGTTTTTTACCTGCACTCTGCTTTACTGCCGGCTTCTTCGCCGGAACCTTCTTTGGGGCCGCCTTTTTTGCTACCATTTTCATGCACTCTCCAGAACCATGGGTTCTCCGCAGCAGACAAGTTCGCCGCCGCCGGATTCTTTCACAACGACAATATTTCCGCAGATCTCACATCTAAAGACCTGCCCGGCTTTTGAGACATTTACCATGAGAAAACCTCCTCGTCACTTATAATTATAAAACTGGAAGTGGAAATTCCCGGCACCTGTTTTGGTCCCGCAACTCCAGAATTCATACAACTCCACGGTTCCCGAAAAGAAAGTGAGAATTACTGGTTGCTTTTGCCGCGTTTTGGCGGGTTCTTCGCATCTTCCGGCGTTTTGATATCCGGACGGATGTGTGTCATCGGGAAACACTGGTACTCTTCGCAGGAGCATGCCGGACATTTTCTCAGGTCCTGTTCGCTCTTGTCCAGCGTCAGCTCTTTTCCGCAATCAAGGCACACATATTTTCCGGGGCCGACTTTCTGTCCTGCACTGTAACTCTTCTGTTCGGTCATTCGAAACACCAAACCTCTCATTCACGTCAAAGATATTTATGAGTTGTGTTCGTGCAATCCGGGAGAGAAGAAAGTCTTCTTTTCGGATCCACATTCCCGTACAAAACTATATTGCGTATTTTTCTTAAGTTGTAGTATGGGCGGAAATATTATTGGTCTGCTCGGGAGTCCCCTTCCTGAGGGAAATACTGCATTGCTCCTGGATCGCGCCATCAGGGGCGCTGAGGATGCCGGGTGCACAGTGGAAAAAATCGTGGTTGCGAATCTTGATTTCCAGGCCTGCAGCGAGATGATGTTCTGCAGGGACCATGAAACCTGCATCCTCGACGATGATATGCAGCAGATGTACCAGAAATTCAGGGATATGGACGGTCTTATCGTTGCAACACCTGTTATGACCATGGGGGTTCCGGGAAAACTGAAGTCCTTCTTAGACCGCTTTCAGGTATTTTTTATGGCTAAATACATGAGAAAACAGCCCATCGTGAATAAGGAACATGCTTTGAAGAGACGATCGCTTGTCATCTGTATATCCGGCATGAACATTCCGGAAGTGTTTCTCGGGGTTAAAATGACTCTGCGGGCATTTCTCGATATTATTGATTGCGCGTACCAAGATGAGCTGCTGATAAGCGATATGGATACGATTCGGGACATTCGCGTACGACCGGATCTTCTGGAATCTGCATATGCGAAGGGTTTTGCGCTCGGGCAAACCGTAAAAAGGAACAATCCCTGACACAAAGCGGTCTGAATTTTCGAACAACTAAAAAAATCCTTTAATAAAAATCTCAGTGCGTTGGCCCGATTCAGCGAGAACATGGGAGGCCCAAGGATCCGTTTCTTTTTTTATGCTCAATCACAGAAAGGGATTATTGAGACGCCTCACGCCTCGAACGACCCGAGCTTTGACTGATAAGTCCCGTCCATGAAATCGACACTGCATGGTTTTGCCCGCTCCCCTTCTATGGCAAGGGGATAGCAGCCGGTCAGGCACCCGGTGCAAAGGCTGTCGCTGCCAAACCCGATCGCTTCCACCAGAGCCTCGATGGAAACATGGTGAAGGGTAGTTGCCGTAATGCTGTGCCGGACCTCTTCTTCCTGGCGGTTGCTGGCAATCAGCTCTTCCCGGGTCGGCATATCGACACCGAGGTAACAAGGTGCTTTGATGGCCGGCGATCCGATTCGCATATGGATCTCCCGGGCGCCTGCATCCCGCATCATCTCGATGATCCGTTTTGAAGTCGTACCCCGCACAATACTGTCATCGATTAGGACAATGGACTTGTCCCTGAGATGAGAGGGGATAGGATTGAGCTTGATCCGGACTGCCTTCTCACGTTCTTTCTGTGAGGGCATGATAAACGTCCTACCCATATACCGGTTCTTCATCAGGGATTCGACAAAGGGGATCTTCGAACGCTCCGCGTACCCGATTGCATATGCGGTACCGGAGTCGGGAACAGAACAGACAGAATCTGCCTTGACCGGGTCCTCTTCGAAGAGTTTCTGGCCGATCTGACGTCGCACGTCATATACAAGCACGCCGTCGATGATCGCATCCGCCCTTGCAAAATAGATATACTCGAAGATACAGTGAGCCCGCCGCCCGGCTACTGCTATCTGGGCGAAACGGATACCTTCGCTGTCGATCCGGACCAGTTCACCGGGTTTAATATCCCTGATGAATTTTCCACTCAGGGCGTCGACAGCAACGCTCTCTGAGGCAACAATATATCCATTATCTGTCTTTCCGATACAGAATGGCTTGATGCCCAGCGGGTCCCGGAAGGCATACAGGATGCCATCAATCATGATTACGACCGAATAAGATCCCCGGAGCCTGCGCATACAGAAATGAACGGCGTCCTCAACCGTTCCTGAGTTGCTGATCGCGTCGATCAGGATCTTTGCGATTATTTCCGTATCGGTTGTCGTAATGAAGATCTGGCCTGCCTGTTCGTATTCCGCTCGGAGCTCGCAGGTATTTACAAGGTTTCCGTTATGAGCAACCGAAATGGAATGATCCTGGAACTGGAAATTAAGGGGCTGGATATTTTCCGGGAGGTTGGCCCCTGTCGTCGGATAACGGACATGGCCGATGCCGGCATGGCCTTTCAGATCGGTGAGGACCGTGGGAGAAAAAACGTCGGCGACAAGTCCGTTCCCCTTGAATTTATGGAGACTGGTACCATCAAAAGTAGAAATTCCGGCGCTCTCCTGACCGCGGTGCTGGAGAGCGTACAGGGCGTAATAGAGCTGTATTGATACACCGCCAGCATCCACGATGCCAACGATACCACACATGGTAAAACTCTAATGCGTCGGGATTTTTGGCCGTTTGTTGTTCCACTTGTTGCTGATCATCTTGGTGCTTCTGCCAAAACCGCAGGCAGAGCAGACTTTCTTCTGGGCATGGAACGAGATCTTCCCGCAGCGCCGGCAGGCGATGTGGGTGAACTTGTTCATCTTNCCCATGGATGGAGTGCCTTTTGACATGTTACTTCACCTTATTGTTCGAGTGATGGAGAGATATAAATGACATTGTCCCCGCGGACGATGAGCGTTCCTACTTTCTGGACC
>JGI20214J51088_10000023_pt1 | contig 101674 bp, 100 predicted proteins | sample WetSurMetagenome_FD_51088 | JGI IMG/M metagenome (IMG submission 51088) | reverse complement strand
ATCTGTCAATGGGGAGGAACTGCAGAAAATAATGTATCCATTCAATTAGTCCCGTAGGGACTGCCCGTCTGTTAGATCAGATCAGCAAATAATCAGAGCTCTGGAGGAGCGACCTGTAAATATATTCCTACAGACATTAAATTCATATACATTCCCAACTATCTGATTTGTTTATTACACATATTTCCTATATTTGTTTACATGCATAAAAATGTAAAACAATGAAAAGAACCATCTTAGTATTATTGGGTATACTATTTTATATTGGAGCCAGCAGCCAGAAAAGCCTTGATATCGTAACATTGTCAGGACGTTATGGTTTCCCATCCTCTTATGAAGAAAAATATACCGGTAAGGCAACAGAAATCGGATCAATGGTTGCTCTCACCCTTCCAATTCAAATCAATGATAAATCTACATGGATAGTTAGCTTTAACCATTTTTATTTTAATGTAAATGGTGATGCGTCTATACCTGACACCATTGCTAACCCGATTAGCCTTAATGGATTTATTTTAAGGACCGGCTTGTATCAGAAATTTGGAAATGGCCTGGCAATTCAGGCATTGTTCGTACCAAGATATATGACCGATTTTAAAGGTGGCGGAGGTAGTTGTTTCCAACTTGGAGGAGTTTTACTTCTTGAGAAAGTATTCAGCGAAAAACTGACAATGAGTTTCGGTGCTCAATATAATCAGGAGTTTTTTGGTCCTCTTTTGGTTCCGATTATAAATGTTGACTGGCAGATTTCTTCAAAATGGAAATTCACCGGGATGCTGCCAATTTATTCCAAGCTCAGCTATAAAGTAAATGACAACCTGGATATGGGATTAGCTCATTTTGGGTTGGTAACAAGCTATTATCTCGGACAATCAGGCTATACCGGAGACTATATTCAGCGTAATTGCATCGACCTGACTCTATATGGCAGACAACGTATTGCCGGAAATGTATTTGTTGAGTTGAGAGGAGGAATGGGGCTCGCCAGAAGCTATGACCAGTATGCAGGGGACCAGAAAGTAACTCTTGGTCTGCCGCTGGTCTACATTGGTGATGACAGAATTATTAAGAGTACAAATTTTAAAAGCGGACCTATCCTGGACATTAGATTAGTTTATAGCATTCCGATACCGAAATAAAAAATAACTGACTGTACGGAGTCAATTTTATAAATTAAGGATATTTTTTGCTGCCAGTGCATTTAATAATAAATGCCTGGCATAAATCAGGTCGCCACCACGTGGCTCATCTATTATTATCCATAATTCTCTATTGGCAGAATACCGCTACGCGGCTATAAACTTATTGTCCAATATTATCCATTATCAGAATGCAACTACGCGGCTATAAAAATTTGTGGTCAAATTAATATTGTGCATTACTAACTGTCCATGGAGCGCAATTACTGGAAAAAATTCCTCAATTTTATTAGTCCCGTAGGGACTGTCTGTCTGTTAGATCAGATAAACACACAACCATAGCTCCGGAGGAGCGACCTGTAGATCTAACCATTTAAAACAAATAATAACAGAACAGGTCGCCACTACGTGGCTCATCTGTCATTGTCCATAATTCTCTATTGGCAGAATGCCGCTACGCGGCTATAAATTTATTGTCCAATATAATCCATTATCAGAAAGCCGCTATACAGCTGTAAAATATTGTGGATCAATTATTATAGTTCATTATTATCTATTATCAGACAGTCGCAAGGCGGTTATAAAAAATTGTGGCCAAATTATTATTCTGTTCATTACTATCTGTCAATGGGGAGGAATTACAGGACCCAATGTATCTATTCAATTAGTCCCGTAGGGACTGCCTGTCTGTTAGATCAGATAATCAAATAATCAGAGCTCCGGAGGAGCGACCTGTAGATCTAACCATGTAAAACAAATAGTAACAGAACAGGTCGCCACGATGTGGCTCATCTACCATTGTCCAATATTTTCTATTATCAGACAGCCGCTACGCGGCTATAAAATATTGTGGATCAAATATTGTTGTTTAATAATATCTATTATCAGAATGCTGCTACGCGGCTATAAAAAATTGTGGTTCAGTAATTATTGTTCAATACAATCTATTGTCAGAAGATGCTAGGCGGCTATAAAAATTGACCCAATTATTATTTTGTTCATTACTATCTGTCAATTGGGAGGAATTACAGGAACCAATGTATCCATTCAATTAGTCCCGTAGGGAATGCCTGTCTGTTAGATCAGATAAACACACAACCATAGCTCCGGAGGAGCGGCCTGCAAACCATTCTCAAATCACTAAAATCATATACATAATCATCTACTGTGATATTCGGTTGGGTATGACACATTAGAGGTATCTTCTGAATTCATGTGACCATAGGTGCTAAATAAATGAGCTTCTATCCGGCCTTAAAAGGTTAACGATAAAAAAAGCCCCCGATTTTTGTCGGGGGCAGCCATGAAAAGAATGGAAAAATTGCTTTTGGACAGTAAAAGCTTCTTTAAAGTTTTACAACTTTATATACGTTTGAAAGGTTTCCCTTAATCAGTCTTAAATAATATATTCCTGATGGAAGATCCTGGAGGTTTATCTCTTTCTCAATTGTTGTTGCCTCTATAATAATAGATTTTACAGGTTTGCCCTGCGAGCTAATCATCAGTAATTTAACTTCTTGATCGAGGGCAACATCAAACCTGATGTTCACGATATCGCTAGCCGGATTAGGATAAACAGTAATCTTAACACCTGTTTCGATATTCTCCTCAACCGCTGTCACATATAACTGCGGCTGAAAACCATTCGAAATTTTTATTGTGTTGTCGCTAGCTGTGAAAGTTGTAACAATTGTTTCTCCTAGTGTCCAGCTTATGGAAATGCCTGTTGAGGGATTATAACCTCCGGCACTGGCAATCACGTCCTGCTTAATCTGCGCGAAGGCAGTTAATGCAAAAATAAAAGTGATAAAAACCAAGATGGTGCGTTTCATCTTCAGAAAGTTTATATGAAACTTAAACCTGTTGTAAAAATATACTAAAAACAGACAAAAAACAATAGTATTTTCCTCATTTTCACTAATGACATAAAAAAATAGATGAATACAGGTTTTGATGTGGCGAACAGGGATTTTGATAAAAAACCTGTTACAGGAAGTAGTGTATTGCTACTTCTGCTATTTTTGTCAATCTGAATTTTATGAACAGCAAAAGAAAAATCCTGCACTGGATTATCATAGCTCTCCTTTCACTAATATGGGGAACCAGTTATATACTCATGAAAAAGGGTCTGGAATCTTTCTCCATCTTTCAGATTGGATCACTAAGGATAATCATAACAGCAGTATGCCTTCTGCCAATAGCCATACGCAATCTTCCCAAAATTAGCAGGACGAACATTTTTTCCATATTGATCGTCGGATTCTTCGGAAGTGGGATTCCTGCCTTCCTTTTCCCGCTTGCACAAACCAGGATCGACAGTTCCCTTGCCGGGATGTTAAATACACTTAGCCCTGTCTTTACCCTGTTAATCGGCATCCTGTTTTACCGGCAGAAAGTAATCAAATTCCAGGCAGCAGGTGTATTCCTGGGCCTCCTCGGAGCCGCTGGCCTGCTCTACAGCGAATCTTTCAGTTTCAATTTTTATGGGCTCTTTGTCGTCCTGGCTACAATTCTTTATGGTATCAGCACTAATGAAGTCAGCAAAATAAAGGATATCAATGGTTTACAAATTACCGCACTGGCATTCTTTGTTCTGCTTCCTTTTGCCACCACAACCTTCTTAGTTACCGACATTAAAGCGTCTTTGGAAACCACTCACTGGGTAAAAAACTTAGGTTTTATTGCTATTCTTTCGGTTATGGGAAGTGCTTTTGCTCTTGCACTTTTCTACCTTCTCATCCGCGAAACTTCGCCAGTTTTTGCATCCATGGTAACATATTTCATTCCTATAGTGGCCACACTATGGGGTATTGCTGATGGTGAGCGGTTAACTTCCTCCATGCTTACATCAGTAGCTGTTATACTTGCAGGTATTTACCTCATTAACCGGCCAGGATTAAGGGGAAAAATCCGAAATTTGGCACAAAATATGCTGAACAGATCATAAACTAAGCCTGTTGAAAAGCATGGAAAAAATTTCTGGAAAATCACGACTTTTTGCTTCACTGATCATTTTATTTTTTGTCGCAGATTCTTTACCCGGACAATCGTTCACCGAGAAGAAGTTCATAAACAACTCATTCAAGGCAAACAAGGATATTACACTTGAAGTCTCAAATAAATTTGGCAATATTTCTATTTCTCCCTGGAGTAAAGATTCTATTGAAGTAAAAGTTGAAATTGAGGGTACCGCCACAAGTCTTGAGAAACTGCACAAAATTATGGAAGGCATAGATGTTGGATTTGCCGAAACCTATTCTCTCATAAAAGCTGAAACTGAATTTAACCAGACCATCAGCATGCTTTTTGAAAGCTTCAAAGGCATTACTGACAAGCTTATACAGTATGATTCAAAGGTGCAGATCAACTTTTCAATTAATGTCCCAAGGTATGTGAACATGAGGCTATCAAACAGATACGGCGACATTACAATGGAGAACTGTACTGGTATTCTGCGTGTCAGTCTCGCAAACGGTAAATTCACTGCAAACACTATCGATAAGGCACAAAATATTGAACTCTCCTTCAGCGAAGCCAAAATCAATTCTATATCGGAAGGTGAGATTAATGCTAATTTTTCCGAGGTTTCAATCCGTGAATCAGGCAACATGACCTTAAAGTCTATTTCTTCACGCTACGACCTGGAAAAAGCCGATCGCCTGTATGTCGATTCAAAACGGGATAACTATTTTATAGGTTCGCTTTCCTCCATCAACGGCACATCTTACTTTACAGATTTCAGGATTAGCGAGCTGGGGAAACAGGCAGATCTTAATATTAAATTCGGAAGTCTCAGGATAAATATGCTGAACAGGACTACCGATATGATCCAGCTCATCTCAGGTAACTCTGACATAGACCTTACATTTGATCCCGGGCTCTCTTTCAACCTGGAGATCAGGCATTCAAATACTTTCCTGGTGCTTCCTGAAAAAAATTCCAGGGTGACTAAAAAGAGTATTGATGATAATGAGTTCATTACATCAGGAACAATCGGCAGAAATCCAGGGAAGCTTAACGTGAAGATTGATGCCAGACGGGGCAATGTCTATATCAAGTAAGAGACTTCCTTAAGTTACAATCACAGAATAAGACTTGTCCCCTGAAATGGAGATATGAACAGGTATATTATTACTCCTTTATTGCCGGGAGCAAAAGATCTACTTTACTCTTTTATTGAAGATTTCCGATCCTTCATCCAGCCATTTAATATATTCCTGGATGTTCATATTTGTGGGCATTGGTTTGTTAAGAGGGTTACCCTCATGATCCGCGATGACATACAATGGAAGTGCGTTTGTTTTATACCTGGAGATCTCTATGTCCTCGTTCTGCTTGCCTATTGTTTTCTTTTGCTTACCATCGAGCTGTGAAATAAACCATTCATCCTGGGGAAGCTGTGTCCTGTCGTCGACGTAAAGTGAAATAATCACAAATTTTTCGCTAAGTCTCCTAAGAACTTCCGGATCTGACCACACTTTAGCTTCCATAAGTTTACAGTTTGCACAGGCATGACCTTTAAAATCAATCAAAGCAGGTTTGCCCTGTTCTTTAGCACAAGCTAGTCCCTGCTTAAGATCAAAATATCCACTTAGTCCCAGGGGCATCTCAAATATATTACCGTGTTTTGGCTCGCTGCAAAGCTCACTTGCAGAGTTTGTCAATGATGGAAGCTTATTACTGTTATTTATAACTGCCTGCTTTTTATAAAACCATGATGTTTCCTGGGGTGGAAGGAATGAGGATAGTCCTCTAAGGGGTGCGCCCAAAAGCCCGGTTGCAAGGTACACTGCAAATGTAAAGACAGCAACAATCAGGAAAAACCTGAAGGTTCCGATACTCTTTAATTCGCTGTCGTGTGCGAACTTAATTTTCCCCAAAAGGTAAATTCCGAGGAGTATAAATAATACTATCCAGACAGACAGGTAGATATCCCGGTTAAGGATCCCAATATTATATACACCGTCGATTGTCATCAGGAATTTCATGCTGAATGCCAGCATTATGAATCCCAGGACAACCTTTATAGAGTTCAGCCATCCTCCTGATTTCGGTAGCTTATTGAGTACCGAAGGGAACAGGGCAAAAAGAGTAAAGGGCAGTGCAAAAGCGAGTCCGAATCCGAACATACCGACAGTGGGACGGAGCACATCACCGCTTGCAGCCTCAACAAGCAGAGCCCCAATAATTGGCCCTGTACATGAGAATGACACTACAACGGTTGTCACACCCATAAAAAAAGCAGCCAGGATACCTCCTTTATCTACTTTTGAATCAGCGCTTGTAACCCATTTATTTGGAAGGACTATTTCAAAAGCACCCAGGAAGGAGATCGCAAATGTGATGAACAATGCGAAGAAAATGATATTGGGTATCCAGTGTGTGCTTAGGGCATTTGCAAATCCTGCACCTGCACTTGTCAGGGATACTATTATGCCAAGTGAGGAATAAATGAGAAGTATAGAAATTCCGAATATAACAGCATTGATCACAGATTTATTCCTGCTTTGAGTATCGCGCGAAAAAAATGCAACTGTCATTGGGATCATTGGGAATACACATGGCGTAAGTATTCCAGCCAGACCTGCAAGCATGGAGAGCAGGAAAAACCCAAGCAGTCCCTTCTTTGGAGCATCATCTGTGAGTCCCTGGTCTGAAATATTCTCTGCAGGAGCACTCTGAGCTGCAGTGCCCTCTCCTATTTTAATTTCAAATTCAACATCCCTGGGCGGAGAGCATGTGGAATTATTGCACGACATAAAGCTTACAATGCCTTTTACCACAAAGTCAGTACTTTTTGAGCTGATCTTCTGCCTGAACTCTGCCTTACCCTCAAATGTCTTTATTTTATATCCGAAGGCTTCATCAAACTTTTCTTCCGGGGTACTCACTTCAAAAGTCCTGCCGGTAAATGTATATGCCGGTATGGTGTCGAAGCTGAATGATGTCGGGATGGGACCGCCTTTTGGCACGTCCATTGAATAAATGTGTGAACCTTCTTCAATAGTAGCCCTGAAAACGAGTTCATACTGGCCCTCTCCTTTCTTTTCAGAAGAAAAATCCCAGGTAACAGGATCATATATCTGTGCTCCCAGAGGAAGGGAGAATGAGAAAAGAATTAAAGCAAACAGATTGACATACAGCCTTTTCATATAGTCAGCAATATATATTATTTAGATGCAAAAATAGTAAAATGGATAACAAAACATGATAAGAAAAGTTTTGACACGTCTTATCTATGTAAGGTCAATCTCGTTCTCATCCCTGTCGTAGAAATGATATTCGAGCATATGGTACGATGGTACCGGTTGTACTTTCAGGCTGATCCTGTATTTGAAATCCCACTTCCGGAAAACCGGGATTAATCCTTTTTTAAGCCAGGCAGCAACAAAAGGGTGAACATTGAGAACCAGCTTCTTGGTTTTTATTTTGTCAACGATAAATGCCAGGTGATCTTCAAGTTCATCGATAAAGAGAATTGTCGGTTTTATTTCACCAGTACCCTGGCAGGATGGGCACTTTTCATTAGTCACAATATTCATTTCTGGTCTTACCCGCTGACGAGTTATCTGCATAAGACCGAACTTTGTCAGCGGCAGAATATTATGTTTGGTCCTGTCGTTGGCCATAACCTCTTTCATTTTATCAAACAGTATCTGCTTATTCTCAGACGACTGCATATCAATGAAATCGATCACAATAATCCCCCCCATATCCCGGAGTCTCAACTGCCTGGCAATTTCAGTAGCTGCTTCCATGTTGACCTCCAGTGCATTAAGTTCCTGGTCGTTACCCTTTCTTGATCTGTTTCCGCTATTCACATCGATAACGTGAAGCGCTTCGGTATGGTCTATAATAAGGTATGCACCGTGCCTGAATGAGATTGTTTTTCCAAAAAGAGCCTTTATCTGCTTATTAATCCCGAAGTGATCAAAGATCGGTATGGTGCCCTTATAAACTTTTAAAATCTTCGATTTCTCAGGTGCGATCTCCTTGATATATTTCCGTATATCCTCTGCCAGAGCCTGGTCGTTGATATAAATGCTGTTAAACGTTACGTTCAGCATGTCGCGGAGAATGGTAGATGTCCGGTTCATCTCCCCGATGAAGAGTCTTGGCGACTTTATTTCTTTTTTCACTGAAGCAAAAGCAGACTCCCACTTCTGAACCAGTTCCCTGAGTTCAGCATCAAGAACAGCCACTTTTTTACCTTCGGCAGCTGTCCTGACAATAACACCGAAGTTTCGTGGCTTGATACTCTGGAGTAATGTTTTAAGCCTGTTTTTCTCTTCCTGATTTTCAATTTTTGAAGAAATTGACACCTTGTCGGAAAATGGTATCAGAACGAGGTTCCTGCCAGCAATTGAGATCTCAGAGGCGAGCCTCGGACCTTTTGTTGATATAGGTTCTTTTGTAATCTGTACTATAACAGTCTGCCCCTGGGTAAGGACATCTGTAATCTTTCCATCCTTATCGATATCGGGTTCCGGCTTGAACTTATGTACGGGAATTACCTTACCCTGTTTCTGAAGCGCCGAAAGATAGTATTTATTCTGGGTTCTGAACTGGGCGCCCAGGTCTAGATAATGGAGGAATGCGTCACGTTCATAACCAACGTTGACAAAGGCGGCATTCAGCCCGGGCATAATTTTCTTTACCTTTCCAAGGTAAATATCGCCGACTGAAAACCTGATATTGCGTTTTTCCTTGTTTAACTCAATTAACTGCTTGTCTTCCAACAACGCTAAAGAGACCTCGGAATCACTTGCATCAATGATGAGATCCTTATTTACCACTTACTGAATAAACTGAGGGACTGGATAAACTAAACTCGACTTATGAATACAATAAACCTAAAGATCACAGGACCTTTAGGTTTATATGTTCAGTTAAAGACCACTCAATGATCTGTTACTTCTTCTTATGTCTATTCTTGCGCAAACGCTTTTTGCGTTTGTGAGTGGCCATCTTGTGCCTTTTTCTTTTTTTACCGCTTGGCATACAATATTATTTCTTAACGTGAGATTTAACTTTTGTAATGAATGATTTTGCCGGCTTGAAAGCTGGTATATTGTGAGCAGGAATAATTATTGTTGTATTCTTTGAAATATTCCTGGCTGTTTTCTTGGCTCTTTTCTTAACTATGAAGCTTCCGAAACCCCTGAGATATACGTTGTTACCAGTAACCATCGAATGTTTTACAGTTTCCATCAAGGCTTCTACAGTCTTCTGTACCGTCACCTTTTCAATACCAGTGTTCTTGGCAATTTCATTAACAATGTCTGCTTTAGTCATTTTACGTGAAGTTTAAAATTCAACAAATTATTTTGAGTTTCTTTTTTTCAACCCTGCAAATATAAAAATATTATTTGTTTAAATAGAAACACTTACGTAATAATTTTTTTTTTAGGATTTTATTATTGCCTTAAATACAATGAAATAGAGTGACGAAGACTTGCCCTTACCTGCCACAGGCTGGAAGCTTATCAACCCTGGTGAATGAACAATTTTTTTTACATCCTACATAATTATCCCAATTTAAGGTATTAAAAATCTTCTCCATTGGAAAAAGCCTTTTTTTTCTTACCTTTACACTCCTGTGTTGAATATAACCATTATTACATAACTAGATGTCAATCAATAAAGTCATACTTGTCGGCAACGTCGGGAAAGATCCGGTTGTAAGATACTTTGACAAGGGAGTCGCAAAGGCTACTTTTCCTCTTGCCACCAGTGAAACATATACCAACCAACAAGGAGAAATGATTACCTCAACAGAATGGCATAATATAGTATTATGGAGGTCCCTGGCTGAGGTAGCTGAAAAAACTGTCAAAAAGGGTACCCAGCTTTATGTTGTCGGTAAGATAAAGACCAGGTCTTATGTCGACAAAGATGGTAATAACAAGTATATAACAGAGATACTGGCAGATACAATGCTTGTCCTGGAAAAGAAACAGGGTCAGAATGTGCCTGAGACTCCACGGGGAACAAGCCCTGACAGAAACGTATCTCCCGAGGTCAATGAGCCCGGCTCATCGTACCAGCATAGGGGAAATGCTCCTGATATTGAAAATGGGCAGGGAGGCCCTTTCACTGATGCCCCTGGCACAGGACAAACGGAAGATGATCTTCCATTCTGAAAGTCGTATTTAAATCTATTCACTTGGAACAGGGTTTTGCATTTCCATATACGATGATTTTATCACAAGTTGTCGTAAACAACCCCGGCATAAAAGACATTATTGGATTTGTATTTCTTGCCGGGCTTCTGCTTATATCAGCCCTGATGTCAGCTTCTGAAGTAGCCTATTTCTCTTTCAGCCCTGACGATATAGAAAAACTCAGAAACGATAAATCAAAAAAAGCCAGTAATGTACTCAAGCTTTCTGCTCTTCCTGAAAAACTCCTGAGCACAATACTCGTAGGTAATAATACAGTGAATGTCACTATCGTTCTCCTGTCGGCATTCTTAAGCAGCAGGCTGTTCGACTTTTCCAATGCCCCTGTCCTCGGGTTCCTGGTTCAGGCAGTGATTATCACATTCCTGCTTCTCTTTTTCGGCGAGATAATGCCAAAGGTCTATGCATCGAGGAATAATGTAACTGTAGCCCTTTTCATGTCCTCAGCCCTGCTTTTCATGGAGAAGCTTCTCCTTCCTGTTACCTCACTTCTGATACTATCTTCTGCATATGTTAAGAAAAAAGCAGGAGTCCACCGGTCTCATATAAGCATGGACGATCTTTCTGATGCACTTGAACTAGCTTCATCTGACGAACTCGACGAAGATGAAAAGATACTTAAAGGCATCGTCACCTTTGGCAACCTTAATGTGAGCGCAATAATGTGCCCGAGGATTGATGTAACAGCAGTGGATATCAGCGATAACTTCAGCCAGGTAATGCCTGTAATCATTAATTCAGGGTTCTCAAGGATCCCTGTATATTCTGGAACCTTCGACAATGTTAAAGGAGTGCTCTATGCTAAAGATGTACTCCCGTTAATGAACAATCAGGCTAACTTCAAATGGCAGTCTTTGCTTCGTCCGCCGTATTTTGTACCTGAAACGAAAAAGATCAACGATCTGCTAAAGGAGTTCCAGGTTAAAAAGATACATATGGCAATAGTTATTGACGAATACGGAGGGACCTCCGGCATAATTACACTTGAAGATATCCTCGAAGAGATTGTCGGAGAAATCACTGATGAAAGCGATGAAGAACATCCCCTTTACAGGAAACTGGATGATAATACATATATTTTTGAAGGCAAAACACTTCTCAACGATTTCAGTAAAGTCTTTGAACTGGAGGATGCCCATTTCGATATTGTCAGAGGTGAATCTGAAACACTCGCGGGATTAATACTTGAACTGACTGGCGAAATACCCTCAAAAAACAAGACCATAAAGCATGGCAACTTCACCTTTATGGTTGAATCGGCCGACAGAAGAAGGATAAAAGAAGTAAGGGTTCATATAAACAAGGAAAATGCCCCGACTGAGCAGGAATAGTCTTATACTACTGACATTTACCATTCTTCTCAGCAGCTGCAGGGAAGTACCGGTACCAAGGCCAAAGGGCTATTTTCGTATCGACCTGCCAAAGCATGAATACACTACCTTTAACGGAAACGATAGCCTTAAAGGTATACCCCTGTCATTCGAATACCCTGTTTATGGGAAAATCTCCACTGTTCAATCTTACCGGTATGAACAAGGATGGCTCAATATTAATATTCAACCATTCAGAGCCAGTATATACCTGACCTACAAGGATATAAAGAACAACCTTGACACTCTGATGGAACAGACATACAAGATGAATTTTCAGAACCATATCACAAAAGCTGATGCTATATATGAGCAACAGATAAATGATCCTGAAAGAAAGGTATATGGAATATTGTACGATCTGAAAGGAAATACCGCAACAGCAGTTCAGTTTTTTGTTACCGACAGTACAAAACATTTTTTCAGGGGCTCGCTTTATTTTTTCGCAGAACCTAATCCAGATTCCCTGGCGCCGGTAAACGAATTCTTCAGGGAGGATATAATTCACATTATTGAAACCCTAAAGTGGAAATAATTCTAAATCTGTGCCTTTAGATGGGTTGTATAACAAAACATTATCTTAACGAGAATACTATCCTGGGTGTCTGGAAGATAGAAGAGGAAATAAATACCCTCCTGGAAATGGTTGTCATAGATGATATCGACAAAAAACGGTTCAGGGGATTTGCCAGCACCTCACGGAAACTGGAATTCCTCAGTGTACGTGCCCTGCTGTCGGAACTGCTTGGTAATGAAGCAAGGATAGTCTACAATAAAAATAATAAACCATTCCTGAGAGACGGGTCAAGATTTATTTCCATTACACATTCACATAAGCTCACTGCAATACTTACAAGTGTTGACGAGAGAGTTGGAATTGACCTGGAATATATGAGCTCTAATATCAATGCCTTTGCTTTTAAATTCCTCAACAGGAAAGAGAAAATAACAAGGGATAACGAGCTGCGAAAATATCACCTGTACATACACTGGTGCGCTAAAGAGTCACTCTATAAGATTTGCGATAAGGAGGGTATTAACTTCAGAAAAGATATTACTATCGAACCATTTGAAGTTAAAGATTCCGGAGAGATAAGGGGCTTTGTCAGAACTGACAGGATAAATGAATCATTCGACCTTTTCTACTCCAAATACGACAATTATGCAATTGTTTGGACAAAGAAAAATTATGGAAATAAAGAAATTCCCGGGAAAGAAGAGCGTAGCATTGCTGCTCGATCCTGACAAGACCTCTGACCAGGCTCTGCGCAGGATTATCAGTATTGCAGTAAAATGCAAAGCCGATTATATTATGGCTGGCGGAAGTCTCACTTTCAGTAACATAAATAGTCTTATCGATTCTGTAAAAAAACTGTGCAGCATACCTTTGGTTCTGTTTCCGGGGAACCTGCTCCAGCTAAGTCACAAAGCCGATATAATACTTCTTCTTTCACTGATATCCGGAAGAAATGCGGAACTTCTTATTGGAAACCATGTAATTGCAGCACCATTTTTAAAGGATGTGAAAGAAAAACTGGTCTCCACAGGCTATATCCTGGTAAGCTGCGGATCGAGGACTTCAGTCGAATATATCAGCCAGACAGAGGCTATTCCCTCTGATAAACCCGAAATAGTAGTTGCCACAGCAATGGCCGGAGAAATGCTGGGATTAGGCATGATCTACCTGGAAGCCGGAAGCGGAGCATCAAATCATATCCCTGTAAAAATAATCAGCGCGGTCAGAAAAAATATTTCTGTACCTCTTGCAGTGGGGGGAGGAATAAAAAAGGCAAAAGAAGTTGATGCAATATTTAAAGCCGGTGCCGACCTTATTGTTCTGGGTAACGGCTGTGAAGAGAATCCGGATCTCCTTGCAGAGGCATGCCAGGTAAGGGACAGTTTCCGCAAGAAATAAGCTTACCTGATTAAAGAGACAAGGAATCCCTCAAAAAACTACTATCTGAAAAGTTCAAACATCGGCTCACCGGTGCAGGCATTGGGGTATGGCACCTTGCACAGTGACGAAAGCGTAGCTGCAATATCAGCCATATTTACCTTCCTTGTAACTGTTGACCTGCTGACACTCCATCCGTACCAGATAAGCGGAACATGCGAATCACACTCATAGGGAGAGTTATGATTGGTGACATAATTGTCTTCTTTTTCCACCCAACCCGGATTTAAGGTTACAATGACATCTCCTGATCTCTGCGGGCTGAAATTGTTTATTATCCGCTTAAGGTTCCCGTTACTGAAATCATTGGCTTCAAAGGCATAATATGGATATGCCGAAGAAACTCCTGAAAACTGTATAAGGAACCTTGCTACTTTCTTCTGTATGTCTTCAACAGGGATCTTTGCATCTTCAATAAGAGTCCTGTTCAGGTATACCTGCTTTTCGGAGTAGCCTTTCACCCATTCTCCATCACCATATACAGCTTTAAGGTAACTTTTAAGAAGGTATAGGGCCTGGTCCTGCCTGAAATATCCTCCGGGTACCTTCATTTTCTCAAGAATAGCCGGTACCTCTGATATTCCATGTGCTGATGTGAAATATATAAGGATGTTTTTCTTACCTATATTATCATTCAGATATTTTAGCAGATCTTCAACTTCTTTATCAAGTCTCAGGATTGCATCAGCCATTTCGTAAGAGGTCGGCCCAAACATGTGTCCGATATAATCTGTTGATGTATAACATACTGCAAGAAAATCAGTTACATCATCCTTTCCCAGTCCTTCCATCTCAATTACTTTTTTGGCAAAACTGGTGGTGAGTGTGTTGCCAAAAGGAGTTGCCCTGAGAATTGAGAAATCGCGGTCCTTACCGTTCCTGCCCTTTGCACTCAGCTTCTTCAGATCGTATGGAAAGAAATTCTGACCATTAAAGCCTGTCTCATGCTTGCTCGAATCTGGGACACAATCAAAATAGTCCTTCCTGGGTCGTAAGAGATCCCAGATATTTCCTAGATATGTCTCCGCATATTTCGTGGCATTAAAGTCGTTAACCCATGAAGGAAGCGAATTCATATAATATGTGCTCGACATCCAGTTTCCTGAAATATTATCATACCAGAATGCACCATTGGCGGCATGTCCTGCTGAAAAAATAGCTGAATTTTCCTTCATGCCGACAGCATATACTTTGGATCTGCCACCCGAAGACACCTTCAGCTCATCCGTAAAAGTTGATGCCTGAAGATTGACAGGCGAATGAAGGCCTGCTTCGATGCTTCCTCCAACGGGATCAACACTTATATCCTTTGTGCAGTAGATCTCCTCGTTTTTAAGAGGCATGTACCATGTATCAGAGGTTATCCCATGAGAAGAAGGTTCAGCTCCTGTTGATATTGTGGCATGACCGGGTGCTGACTGTGTAAGCATATACTGAAAAGAGGCATTCTGAAAAAAAGTACCTTCATTAAGCAGCTTCCTTATACCGTTATCATCGAACCTGCTCCTGAATCTTTCAATCTGATCGTACCTGAGCTGCTCAACAATTATACCTACCACCAGTGTTGGTTTGTCAGGTGGGATATAGGCTCCCTGTCCTTTGGCCATCAATGAATAAAATATCACTGATAAAATCGCTGCTGATCTTTTCAAAATTTCTTTCCTCTTCATAATAAAATCCATTCGTGCCCTTTTGCAGGAGGCATAAAAATAATAAGGTTCAAAAGTAGTTTTTTTAAGGAGACAGACAATAGCAAAACGGTGACAGAAAAAGTTTATTGCCGGTGAATAATCACAAAAGAGGCCTTGTCAGAAACCCTGTCAGCGGTATTTATAATAATTAATGTGTATACACCTTCCTTCAATCCCCTGACATTAATATATAACGGCACATCCTTGAGAGTGTGCTCAATTCTGCTCTGCGATCCTTGCCTGATCTCAACCCCAAGTGAATTGATAATCCTTATTTCAACAATTCCTGTTTGCCGGTCGGGAAGAATCACCTTTAAATATTCATTTGCAGGATTCGGATAAAGAAATAGTCCTGTTACAGTAGTTGTATCAATTGGATTTATGAGCGGATCCAACCCGATATCGACCCATGTCATCTGATCAGCCACCACGTTAACATCCAGACTCTTATTTACATACCTGTTGGCAGTGAAATCAAGAGTCCATGTACCAGGAGCCAGAAACCTTGTAAATCCACCCGTTATGGTATCAGAAAATACGAATGAATTGTCAATATCATGTTCTCTAATGACAATCCTGGCAGCAACTGGTTCTCCTGTTGAAGAGTCAGTTACTTTCCCATGGATCCCATAAAGAGCATTTTCAAGGTACCCCAGGAGAGATCGCCAGTTATACTCCCATAGTGAGTTGAGATTCGCTGCCGGAGTAAGCTTGATATCGTCCAGTTCAATTGTAACTTCCCTCCCCTTCAATTCCCAGGTAACATAATCCTGTCTTCCACCGTATACATAATACCAGTCCCATCCATTTGTGACCCCGTTATCGAGGAATGTCATATAACCGGCAACAGCATGTAAATGTACCGTGTCGGCATATTTTCTGCTAATATTCCAGAACCATTCATCATCAGCATGCCTTCTTTCCCAACGGTCCCAGGGATAATTCACTACCTCTTCACCGGCATGGAAATTTACCGACAGGCTGAAATGCCGCGATCGCATAAAATTCATCATATCGATCGTTTCCTTCTGCCTGACCGGATCTTCACTGACAGGGTCAGGGTAATTTCTGTTCAGGTCATAACCCAGGGCATTGCCACGTGTAGGTGAGGAAATTGTATTTCCTGTCCTGTATGTTCCATCGGGGTTTGCCAGTGGATTGATCCATATCTCAAGGTTGTCAACAAGATTCCTTACCCTGCCCGGAGTACTATAGTTCTTCAGCAGAAGGTCGGCAAGCCTCAGCATCAGGATATATCCGCCGGTTTCGTCTCCATGGATCGATGAAGTATAAAAGACCTCAGGTTCATCTTCGTCAGAATGAGGATTATCGGAAATTTTAAGCGCCAGTACAAGCTTCCCATAATTAGTGGTTCCAATTGTATCGAGAAGGCAGATAGCAGGATAAAGGTCCGCAAAGCTTTTCATTATAGAATCATACTGGGTGTAGGTAGGGTATTTATCCCATTCCATGGCTTCAGCAACATCATAAGCCGATTCAATGCCCTTAATGTCCTCATTCTGAATAATCCTGTAATTGTATTTGCGGGAAATGAACCAGTCAATTGTAACTGGCGAAAGCACTATTTCAAGAAGTTTATCCTTCAGTGAGCCTATGGACACATGCCGGGAAATATTATCTGTTTCAGAGGCTCCGGGGTATGGAAGAACAACTGTTGCCTGACCATCGCGGTCAATTATCTGTCTCAGGAGGTTGTCTTTATCTGGATCCTGAGCAAGAGAGCCCGGAAAGAATATCTGTAACAGGATCAATATTGCAAACAGCCTTTTTATCATTATACATTGAATCGGACATGCAGTATATCTCCATCACCCACTACGTAGTTCTTACCTTCGATGTAAAACTTACCCGCTTCCTTACAGGCATGCTCAGATCCCAGTGTGATAAAATCATTGTATTTCATGACCTCAGCCCTGATAAATCCTCTTTCGAGATCGCTGTGAATCACTCCTGCTGCCTGAGGGGCTGTCATACCTTTCTTAATTGTCCATGCCCTTATCTCCTTGGGCCCTACAGTAAAAAATGTCTGAAGGTTAAGAAGCTTGTAGGCTGCCCTTACAAGTTTATCAACACCAGGTTCTTCAAGACCTGCATCTTTTAAAAACGCCAGTCTGTCATCAATATTTTCAAGTTCTGCAATTTCTGCTTCAATAGCTCCAGCTATTACCAGTATCCCTGCGTCTTTATCCTTAAGGAATTCTTTAACCCTTTCAACATACCTGTTGCCTGTCACTGCAGATTTCTCATCAACATTACAAACATACAGTGTCGGTTTCATTGTAAGCAGGAATAGGTCATCAATATATTTTCGGTCCTCTTCTCTGACTTCCAGGGAGCGTGCATTGTTAAAGCCTTCAATATGTGCACGATAGCGTTCAAGCACTTCCAGTCCGTGCATTGCATCCTTATCTCCCGTTTTCGCGGCCCTCTGGAGACGCTCGATCTTCTTTTCTACAGATTCAAGGTCCTTAACCTGGAGCTCAAGGTCAATAGTCTCACAATCCCTTACCGGATCCACTGAACCGTCGATATGCGGAAGAGCCTCATTGTCAAAGCATCGCAGGACATGAATGAGAGCATCCGTGTTCCGGATATCACCGAGAAATTTATTACCCACACCTTCTCCCTTATTTGATCCTTTTGCCAGACCGGGAATATCGACAATCTCAACTGTTGTATGAACAATTTTCTCGGTAACCTGGTGTTTTTCAAGTTCATATAACCGCGGGTCAGGTACCTGTACTACCCCGATATTTGATTTGGTGGCGCTGAACGCAAATGCATTGGTTTCGCCTTTCGTATTTGATATGCAATTGAAAATAGTGGTTTTACCCACATTTGTAATTCCTATAATACCGCACTGAAGAGCCATCAGAATAACTTTAAAATAATGGGTACAAATTTAAGTATAAGTTTGGCATATCTGCAATCAGGTAATACAAGTACTCATTCATGACTGATAAAATGATGAATACAGGGTTGATGGATTAAACCTTTTGCTTTATCTTTCATCAAAGAATGAAAGATAGTTCAACTTGAGCACCACTGACCGGGATAAAGATATCTTACAGCTACTTGGAAAAGATCTGAACAGCGGTTTCAGGATGCTCGTTGAGAGTTACAGCAAGAGGTTGTACTGGCATATACGCCGGTTGGTAATCCTCCACGAAGATGCTGATGATGCGCTTCAGAATACATTTATAAACGCATGGAAGAATATTTCAGGATTCAGGCAAGAGAGCTCTTTGTTTACATGGTTGTACACGATAGCAACAAATGAGGCACTCACCCAGATCAATAAGAGGAAGAGGAATTCAACAGTATCTCTTGAGGATGTCGAAGGCTACCTGTCAAACTCGGCAGAAGGCAGTACGTGGTTCGACGGTGATGAGGCACAGGTAAAGCTGCAAAATGCTATACTCAAACTGCCTGAAAAACAGCGCCTGGTTTTTAACCTGAGATATTTCGATGAAATGCCTTACGAGGAAATGAGCAAAATGCTGAAGACCTCCGAGGGTGCCCTCAAGGCATCTTATCATCATGCTGTAAAAAAAATTGAAGGATTACTGGGATTGAATTAAACTTATAGATAATATAATCATCTAACAATGTGATGAAAGAATTAAAGGATATATCAGAAAAGAGTCCGTTTAAAGTACCTGAAAACTACTTTGAAGAGGTTAACAGGAAGATAATATCTGCAACTGCTGGTCCGGAAACACAATTAAAACCAAAAGGGTTATACCGCATAATGAGGCCTGCCCTGGCAATAGCTGCAACCGTGGCCATAGTGCTGCTGCTTGGTTATGCTGCACTTAAGATTTTCCTTCCTGATGGGAGGCCAGGTAGTATACCCGAGATCAGTCTTCAGGAATTTTCTGATTCGTACCTTGACGATATCGATATCCTTACCCTTGAAGACGAAATTACACCTATAGCATACTATGATAAAATTCCCGATGTCAGCAACTCAGAAATTATTGATTACCTGATGTTTGAAAATCTCGACTTGAATGAAATCTATGAAATCTTATAATTTTAAGGCTATGAAAAGAGGAATTCTTTTTTTAATGTCGCTGATGATCTTTTCAGCATTAACAGTTACAGCCCAGAACCAGATCCAGAACCGTGAAAGACTGAATGCCTACAGGATTGCCTTCTTTACTCAAAAGCTGGATCTTTCACCCAGGGAAGCTGAAAAATTCTGGCCGGTTTACAACGATTACCAGGAGAGGAAGAACCAGATACAGGCAGAAAGAGTAAAGCTGACAAGGCTATTTAATCAGACCGGTGCCTCAATGTCGGATAGAGAGCTAACCGAACTCGGGGATAAATATATCGGGCTTGAAGTTACCGAAGCCTCTCTCAATATGGAATTCTATAAAGCGATGAAAGAAATACTTCCGCCGGCGAAGATATTCAAGTATTACCAGGCCGAAAATCAGTATAAGTTAGTGTTATTAAATGAATTACAAGACCGGCGCCAGGAGCGGTTAAATTCACCCCAGAGATAACTGTGAGACAAGATTATCCAGCTTCACTCTTTTCTGCTCTCCTGAAGACATGATCTTTAATGTAACTTCATTAGTTTTTATCTCTTCATCACCAGCTATAATTATATAAGGTATCTTTCTTGAGTCGGCATAAGACATCTGCTTCTTTAATTTGACCTGGTCGGGATACAATTCACATTTTATCCTGTTTTCCCTTAAGAGTCCTGCAACTTGCAATGCATACGGCACTTCTACGGGTCCGAAGTTGATTATAAGAACCTCGGTTGAAGATTCTGAGATTTTCCCAAACAGGCCTAGTTGTTCCATCACGTCATAAATCCTGTCGGCACCGAAGGATACTCCGACACCAGAAACTCCTTCCAGTCCGAAAATCCCTGTAAGATTATCATAACGTCCTCCCCCGCAGATGCTCCCAATGGAAACATCAGCAGCCTTGACCTCAATAATCGCTCCGGTATAGTAATTAAGTCCCCTGGCGAGTGTAAGATCCAGCTCTGCTTTGCACCTCAGCTTTTTTGATTCTAAATAAGAAAAGAGAGTTTTCAGTTCTTCAATACCTTTTTTACCGGTTTCGGAAGCGGTCAGAAGCTCCTCAAGTCTTTGCAGCTTTAAAGCAGTACCGCCTTTAAGCTCCAGTACAGGCTGAAGTAAATTTATTGCATCCTGTGAAACGCCTTTCTCTTTCAGCTCTTCATTAACGGCATCTATCCCAATTTTTTCGAGTTTGTCGATTGCGACAGTTATATCGGTGATCCTGGTGCTCTCGCCAATATATTCTGCAATCCCTGCTAAAACTTTGCGGTTATTAACTTTTACTATAATACTGATATTCAACTTACTGAATACATCATCAATAATATTCACCAGCTCAGATTCATTCAATAATGAGTCGCTGCCTATCACATCAACATCGCATTGGACAAATTCCCTGTACCTTCCTTTTTGCGGCCTGTCCGCCCGCCAGACAGATTGTATCTGGAAGCGCTTGAAAGGAAAGACAATTTCATCGCGATGCTGGACCACATAACGTGCAAAAGGCACCGTGAGGTCGTAGCGTAATCCTTTTTCACAGATCTTTGATGATAGTTTTCCTGCTTCTCTTGCAATAAGGTCTGAATCAGCAACACCTGATAAAAAGTCTCCCGAGTTTAATATTCTGAAGATAAGCTTGTCACCCTCTTCGCCATATTTTCCCAGGAGAGTTGACAGGTTTTCCATCGAAGGTGTTTCAATAGGCTGATATCCATACAGCGTGAAAATATTCCGGATTGTGTCAAAAATAAATTCCCTTTTTCTGATCTCAGCAGGTGAAAAGTCGCGGGTACCCTTTGGTATGGAAGGCTTGTTTGCCATTAATACGGATTAATTATTTAAAGGGCAAAAGTAAGAAAGAATTATCAAATGCCATGCAGGGCACCAAGGGCATGCTGGTCAAAATCCGGTATCAGTAATAATCGAACTGCAGGATCTGCAGGACAATCAATATTTCTCAGGGACAAATGTCTGGTCGGTTACCGGAGGTCTGACATATGCCACATCGTGTTTGAGAGGTGGAAGCTTGAAAGGTTTGGGAGTAAGGTCCTCATATGGAATAAGAGAAAGAAAATGGTCGATGGTATTCAGCCTGGCTCTTCTTTTATCGTCGGCGCGGACCACATACCATGGTGACTGCTTGGTATCGGTATAAGAGAACATTTTATCTTTAGCCATTGAATATTCGACCCATTTATCGCGTGACTCAACATCCATAGGGCTTATTTTCCATCGTTTGGTCGGATCCTCTATCCTGTCCTGGAATCTCTTTTCCTGTTCATGGTCACTCACTGAGAACCAATATTTTATCAGTATGATACCTGATCTTATAAGCATTTTCTCGAATTCTGGGCACGACCTGAGGAATTCCTCATACTCTTCATTACTGCAATATCCCATTACCTTTTCAACACCAGCCCTGTTGTACCAGCTCCTGTCGAAAAGGACTATCTCACCACCTGCAGGAAGCTGTGTGACATAGCGTTGGAAATACCATTGGGATTTTTCTTTCTCAGTGGGAATACCAAGAGCGACGATCCTGCATATTCTTGGATTTAGGCATCCGGCAATTGTTTTTATTACACCTCCTTTACCTGCAGCATCACGCCCTTCAAAGATAACCACCACTTTAAGCTTCTTGGCTTTTACCCATTCCTGCAACTTAACAAGTTCGATCTCCTGTTTCAGAAGACACTTCTCGAATTCCTTGCGATCAAGACTCTCCTTTTTTTCCTGCTTAATATCATGATAAAGATCTTCCTTATCAAACTTCTTAACAGTGCTTTTCTTTTTCTTTTTATCGTGCGATCCCATTGTATACATGTTTAAATCAAATAGAAAGATAAAAAGAATTCCTGAATAATATCATATCCAGGAATGGAAAGTTTGGTATGAGCCAGAGTCCGGTTTGCCAGGAGTCTACTTAACTCCAAACTCCAGACTCCAAACTCTAAACTTCTTATTGTATAAAGGGTATCGCCAGCGGGTATTTGAATCTTTCTCCCTTAGAGCTTTTTATGCTTGCAATAATTATACAAACAATCTTCAGGGCACCCAGAAACATCAATATCGGGATTCCAACAATTATAAACAGCAATGGAATTGCAAGAACAATGTAAAGAAGAATCGAAAGCTGGAAGTTCATCGAGGCTTTCCCATTCTCATCAACCCATTGTGAATCATCTTTTCGCGACAGCCAGCATATAAGCGGACCAATTATCCCCCCGAAGGGGAAGAAAAAACCGGCAAATGCTGAGAGATGACAGAGCATAGCCCAGTTCCTTTCCGATTCCGATAATACTTTGTTCTCCTCCATGACTCTATTATTTACTCAAAAGACGGCAGGTTTTGGCAAATGTTGCATTATTGTCCTTTTACAAGACGTTTCAGATCTGCAGGCAAAAAACCATTTGGATTTGCCTTATCTATAGTATGCATATCATAATAATACATCTCTGCATCATCAGTGCCGATAAGCATTTTAAAACAATAACCCACATCATTTTTTTCTCCGACAGGTCCTACCTTATGAAGAATAACAGTGTTAGGAGCCTTTGTCTCAATGGCTTTTACTATTTCCTCCTCAGGAACTATCTCAATTTTATTAGGGTAAACAGATTTCAACAACTCAGCTGTATTTATTGAAGGTACCAGATCTTCCTGTTTGACCAGGATCGTACGTCCTGCAACTTTTGGAATATTTTCATTATAATACTTAAGGTATTTTCTACCGGTTCTCGAAGGATCCTCCATTATAAGCTGGGCATGTTTCTGCATGAATTCAAGTATGGCACCAAGCTTGTACCCATATTCCATATCATCTTCCCCGGCATATGCCAGCGGGACCGCACATATTTCTGGTAGCTCGCCAAGCTTTTCCACCTTTTTACCCTCAAGGAGATTAATAAATTTATAAACCGACCGTGTCTTATCCTTCTGGTAATTGGTTTCAGTCAGTACAATAAAAGAATATTCCGGCTTCATATTCCTGAGATTGAACTCATCAGTACTGATGAACTCATATGGAGTCACCTTCCAGTATTGCTTTATGGCATTCCTGATAAAGCCATTATAGGTAGAAAAAGCATCATCCTCGATTACCACACAGGTTTTTGACACGCTAAACTGCTTAATCTCATCCTTGCTTGGAAAGGGAGCCTGCGCGGAAATTGCCCCGGCTAAAAAAGATGCCAGGAAAAATAAAAATACCTTTTTCATTCTATTGCTGATTAACAGGAATATAAAGCGGATTTTTCTCATTAAACTTACGAATATATACAAACATCAGGTCTTTTCTCTCTTTCCTGGGAAGCCTGACATATTCTTCATATAATTCAGTATCCTTCATTAAAAGCATTTCTGTGTTTTTCTGATCAAACTCAAGTATTTTACCGCTCTCAAAATCAATTATATACTGTTTAACCTCGTTCCTGGATGTTGAATTTCTTCCATAAGGAGAATAATAAGAACCGTATGGATAATAACCGCCATAACCATAAGAAGAATAATTATAAGGATCGTAGTAACCCCCATATGGGGAATAATACCTGTTATCATATGTTGTAACGTCTGCAACAAAATGACAGATGCTTCCAACAAATGTTATACGGTTGAAATTATTCTGAACCTGAATATAAAGGACACCGTTCCTGGCATATCCCCATATATTGCTTAAAGTTATCTCCTGCCTTACCCCCATACCGTCATAGTAGTAGATCTTATCCGATTCTAGCAGCTTCTTAAAGAATTCCTTATCGTTATAGTCAGTGGATGTAAGCAGCCTGGCTTTGGGGATAGGACTGTTCTGTTTTACCTGGTCAAAATTGACATAAATTCCGTCTTTGAACCTGAAATCAGGAGTATATTTAACCATCCCCTGGTGTTCCTGCCCGAACATGCTGAAAACGCCAGCGATATTCAGCATTGCGGCTACCAGCAACATTATCCTGACATATTTCCTCATATCAATAGTAATTTACTATTCCCGTTCAAAAATCGTACCGACAGGGCAAATTTAACCATTCCTCCGAAAGGGTGTTAACTCATACCTGCATATATTTATTATATATTTTGCTTATTTTTACATAATTCAATCATACTGCAATGGATAAAGAAAGCTGGCAAGAGAGTACCACTGATCACAGGATTGAAAAAGGTGATTCATATGAAAAGAGCCGGAACGATCTGCTAATGGCTGCTTATATAGGAATTATAGGTCTGATAATCAGTGTTATACTAATTGTTTTTAAGCTGTACCTTATTGCTGGATCAGCAATACTTATTGTTGCTATCCTGAATTCTTACCTTGTGAAAAAAGTGCTAAGGACAATGGACCATGTAAGGAATTCCCTGATAGATGTCTCATCGTCAAATGAAAGAAAGGTTGATGTCATCTCAGATTTTTCACATAAAATCAGGGAACCCCTAAACAATATTGTTATCGTCACAGACATGCTACTTGAATCGGGCCTCCAGAAAAAACAAAAGGAGCTCCTGGAGACTTTCGTAGCTTCGACGAAAAATATGGTTACCACGGTCAACGAGCTAACTATGCAATCGGCAGTAGACCTCGACTTTGAAACAAAAAAGAATATCAGGTTCCATCTTCTTTCAACAATCCAGAATACAATAGAACTATACAGCCAGAAGGATAAGTCAAATATTGATTTCATACTCAGCAAAAAAGACTTCGCTGATTTTGAATGCTTTGGAAACCCGATCATCCTTAAACAGATCTTTCTCGATATTTTCAATACAATTGAAAATGAACCCGCCGAGAGGCCTACGAAAGTCACTATAAACCTCAGGAAAGAAAAAGAGACCGAAATTGAGAACTACATCCTGCTGAGAATTCAAACCGACAGGAATATCACCCTGGTTGATACAACAGAACCGGGACACAGCCTGGCAGCAAGGCTTATCGCAAACAGCAAGGGTACCTTCTCGCAGGAATCAGGTACTGATTATACAATCCTCAGCATAACACTTCCATTCTCGAAAGTGACTCATGAGCCAAAACAGCAGATAGCCTCACAGAAAATCGAAGAGCTCATCCAGAAAGATAAGATCCATAAAGAGCTCAAAGATCTTAAAATACTCCTTGTCGAAGATAACCTCATCAACCAGAAAATAACTCTTCTCACCTTAAAACCACTGGTCAGCAGCATCGACACTGCATCGAACGGTAAAGAGGCTCTTGACAAATTCGGCACATCATCATACGATCTCATACTTATGGACATACAGATGCCGGTAATGAGCGGTCTTGTTGCTGCAGAGAAAATAAGGGCCCTGGAGTCAAGCACCAATACTCATGTGCCAATTGTTGCGATAACTGCAAATGCTATGCTAGGGGATAAGGAAAAATGCCTGGCGGTCGGAATTGATGATTATATCAGTAAACCTTTCCAGCCTGCAGCTCTTATCGATAAGATCAAAAAGTTTATTTAGAATTGCCTGAAAGAGGCTTGAACCCGAGAACCATCATATCATCAAGCTGCTTATTGCCAGCCATCCATGTTTTAATATTTTCGTCAAGAATATCTTTCTGGTCATTCACCGGAAAACCATGAATTGTTGTAAGCAGGTACCTGAACCTCCTGTACATGAATTTTTTATTTTCCGTACCACCAAACTGATCAGGATAACCATCTGAGAATAAATAAAGTATATCGTTATCTTCGAGGTCAATCTCATTATTGGTATACTCCTGTCCTTTCTGATTCATGCCGATAATTATTTTATCACCCTTAATTTCAGCCAGCGTGTTGTTTCTGATCAGGTACAAGGGGAAAAAAGCGCCTGCAAACTCAAGCTTCTTTCTCTTCCTGTTAATGACACAGAGACCTACATCCATCCCATCGCGTATTATTGTCCCGATATTTTTTCCACTGCTGAAAGTTTTCTCAAGCACTTTATCCATAACCGACAGAATGACGGCCGGATTTTCAATATTATCTTCATTAATAGCCTTTTCAATTATCTCAAGCCCGACCATCGACAACAGAGCTCCCGGCACTCCATGACCGGTACAATCAGCAGCGATGACGAATATTTTGTCCCCTTTTTCACCTATCCAGTAAAAATCGCCGCTGATAATGTCCTTTGGCCTGAAAAAAATAAAGGAATCTCTGAAGTGACTCCTGAAAAAGTCCTCGGAGGGGAGCATTGCTTCCTGAATCCGCTGGGCATAAATAAGGCTGTCAGTAAGGTTCTTGTCGCGAATCTCAAGTTCATGTTTCTGTATCTCAATCTTTTCCAGGGCTAATTGCTTTTCCCTGAGCAGATGTCTTGTCTTGTAAAGGCTCCATGATTGTGAGATGATGGAGACAAGCAGTAGAAAGAGGGCAACATAAACAATAATCCTCAGCGTCAGTTCCGGCACACTATACAGGAAGTTTTCCGGTAAGGCGGGTACTAAAAAGATGAATAACGGAAAAAGTGAAAAACTATATTTTCGTTTACCAGTCATGACTGTGGTAAAAATAGTTGAAAATGATCAGACCATACCCTCCTAATCCAGAAAATGATGATTATCCGTTAATGGTTACTTCGTCTTTACCGGGAAGCAAGAGGCATCTATTCATGTCTGACGGTGATTCTAAAAATGGTCCTATTCCAAGCGAAACCCACTTTTCATCAATCCTGGCAATTGTGTCAGGGGATGAAATCACAACATTTGGCCACCTTCTTGCAAAACCTCTTTCACTATAAACCTTCGCCGTTCCATCAATAAAAAGCAGATCATCAGAGATCACCTGTGCATCCCGGCCGGGATCAGAATTTCCAAGCACCTGCCACGCTACCTGAGACATATTATTGACATCAACTGATTTATCAACGGCAACGATCAGCCTCAGCCCCTTACCACCATGCGTAGAGGCCATTTCTTCTTTAACTTTCCTGAGAGCTCCCCTGTCACCTGCCTGGTTAACATCTGTAACAATAATTCTCAGATCACCCGGAACAGGATTCTTTTCCTTTCCAAGTACTTCTCCTTCTATTTTTATTGTTGCGTCAATGCCGAGCTTGCCACCGAGCGAAGGAATATCACTTGTATGGTCAAGGACATCAAGAGGCCCTGAAAGAAAAAGCAGGTCATCTCTGAACGAAACATTGCTGAAGACATGACTGATAACCCGGGGGTAATCCCTGATGTCAACATCACCACTAACGACGACAATATATTTCGTAAACATCATCTGTCCGGCGCCGAGAAGCGAGCTGATGACTTTTTTACCCTGCCCGGGGTAGGATTTTTTTATTTTAACAATAACAAGATTATGCGCAACTCCTTCCACCGGCATATGAAAATCTTCCACTTCAGGAAGTATGGAAAGCCTGAGAGGTGCGAGAAAGATTTTTTCTGTAGCACCGGCAAGCCATGCATCTTCCATAGGAGGAATACCCACAATTGTTGCCGGATAAACAGCATTACGTGAATGTGTTATACATGTAACATGGAACCGGGGATAGTAATCTGAAAGAGAATAGAAACCCGTATGATCACCGAATGGTCCCTCGAGAACCAGTTCTTCGGCAGGATCGACATATCCTTCAATTACAATATCAGCATCAGAGGGCACATAAATGTCATTAGTAAGACATTTGACAAGTTTCACTTTTTTCTTCCTGAGGAACCCTGCAAGGATATATTCATCGATATTTTCTGGTAGAGGTGCTGTTGCAGAGTAAGTATATACCGGGTCGCCGCCAAGAGCAACAGAAACAGGCATGACCTTTCCTTCCTTTTTCCACTCTGCAAAGTGATTTGCGCCTGTCTTATGAAGCTGCCAGTGCATTGCAGCAGATTTATTATCCAAAACCTGCATCCTGTACATTCCAACATTCGTTTTCCCGGTTAAAGGATGGAAAGTGTGGACCATCGGGAGGGTTATAAATCGTCCGCCGTCATGGGGCCAGCATTTCAGAACAGGCAGTAAAGAAAGGTCCGGATCCCTGTGAATAACCTGCTGGCATGAGCCCTTTCCCCCTGAGCGTGAAGGCAGATAGCCTGATATTTTGACCAGTGATGGCAGGGATGACAGTTTCTGGATAAAAGTATCTTTCGGACCGGTAATCCTGGTAAAAGTTTTTGAAATATCATCTGCAGCCTCTCCGAGGTTATTCCTGCTGATAGCTGTGGCCATTCTTTTTTCAGAACCGAAGGCATTTATAAGAAGTGGAAAATTAGTTCCATTATTTTGAAAAAGAAGGGCTTTCCCACCAGCTTTGGAAACGCGGTCGGTAACTTCGGTAATTTCGAGTAAAGGATCGACAAAAGAATCAATCCTTACCAGATCACCCTCTGTTTCAAGTGTTGCTATAAAATCCGACAATCCTGAAAATGGCATACAAATATAATTATGGTCAAAGATAAGGAGAGTGCTTCAAATAGGTGACTGCATTCCGTACCTTTCTGCAGGAGGTCTCTAATTCCGGCAGACATTCTTTCCGGGGAAATAATAATTAATGTATGTTGATTTACCGGTAGGAGGAATAAAAATTGGATGCTGATTGACTTTACAGGCAGGTATAAAACAATAATGGGAACTATTCGCGAAGAGTAGTTCCCATTCACCGTTTTCAGCCGAAGCCGTAAACGGTGTCGGATTACTGTTATTCTGGCCGGTTACATTACAGGTCTTACGATCTGGTTTTGTAACCCTGGGCTTTCCGGATTTGCTTTTTATGGCATATCCTTCCGGCTGTCCCTTTGTTCCATTCTTTCGAGCGGACTTTCCGGGACGAAGTGTCTTTCAGGCTCCGATGCCAATTCCCTGGGGATCTGACATCAGTTTCAGTTCACATCGGACCGAAGTCTTCTGATTCCCTGAGGCCCTGTGACCCAGTCGTTGAAAGAACGTTTCCGGTTTTCGTCGACCTGCTGAACACCCGGGATTGGTCTGGGACCAGGTTCCCTTCGCTCAGGCTCGGCTCTCTTGATGAGCAGACCCGGGGGTCTGAATGAGCCGGATTGTGTTTCAGTTAAGTAACCTTTTCCGGTTCCACATCTTTCGAGCAGCCTTTTATCGCTCACCCGATAGATCAAATTTAAACCAGGAATTGATTAAAAGCAATATAATGGAAGGGTTGTTGTAAACCTGATATAAACAAGAGTTTTCAACAATTGTTAATAACGACGGAGCAGGCCTGATTATGTGTATAAGGTGAAGATTGATCCTCCTTTGAAAATGCCATGTTTAACACAGATCAGACATGGTCCCGGAGATATCCTTTGATACTTTTTCTGCAATTAATGCTTAATCGGATATATATCTATTGTAAAATAAAGAATATAAAAAAAGAGGATGCAGCTTGTTTTACAACAAGAAGACACCCTCTCTGATAACCTGTAATAAAATATTATTTTTTGTAACCATAAACAGCAAGGTCGCCGAGCATCTCCTCAATTCTGAGAAGCTGATTGTATTTTGCGATCCTGTCGGTACGGCTGCACGAACCTGTCTTTATCTGTCCCGAGTTTGTAGCCACAGCGATATCAGCAATTGTAGAATCTTCTGTTTCGCCTGACCTGTGTGAAGTTACAGTTGTATAACCTGCCCTGTGGGCCATCTCAATACAGTTTAATGTCTCTGTAAGTGAACCTATCTGGTTTACCTTGATAAGAATTGAGTTGGCACAACCCAATTCAATACCTTTCCTGAGATACTCGACATTTGTCACGAATACATCATCGCCGACAATCTGGCAATCTTTACCAATTCTTTCTGTGAGCATTTTCCAGCCATCCCAGTCACCCTCAGCCATTCCATCTTCAACAGAGTCGATAGGATATTTCCTGATAAGCTGTTCGATAAAATCTACCTGCTCCTTGGAGGTTCTTCTGGCACCTTTCGGGCCTTCAAATTTTGAATAATTGTAAATACCTTCTTTATAGAATTCAGAAGCAGCACAGTCAAGAGCTATGGTAATGTCTGCTCCCGGTTTATAGCCTGCGTCGGTTATAGCTTTAAGGATTGTTTCAAGAGCATCTTCAGTACCTCCCAGTGTAGGGGCAAATCCACCCTCATCACCAACAGCAGTGCTTAATCCGCGGCCTTTGAGTACTTTCTTAAGTGAATGGAATACTTCAGCGCCCATTCTAAGACCTTCCTTGAAGGAAGCAGCTCCTACGGGCCTGATCATGAATTCCTGGAATGCTATCGGAGCGTCGGAATGAGAACCGCCGTTTATAATATTCATCATGGGGACAGGAAGTGTTACAGCGTTGGCGCCTCCAATATACCTGAATAATGGAAGTCCATGATATTGTGCGGCAGCCTTAGCCACAGCCAGGGATACTCCCAGGATAGCGTTTGCGCCGAGGTTGCTTTTGGTCTTTGTCCCATCAAGCTCGAGCATCTTTTTGTCGACACCAGCCTGATCAGTCACGTCCATGCCGATTAATTCATCAGCGATGACATTATTTACATTATGAACAGCTTTAAGGACACCCTTCCCAAGGTAACGGCTTTTATCGCCATCCCTGAGCTCAAGAGCTTCATTTTCACCTGTAGATGCTCCCGAAGGAACAGCAGCTCTTCCAAAATAGCCGCTTTGTGTGGTTACATCAACTTCGATTGTCGGATTGCCCCGTGAATCCAGAATCTCACGAGCATGAACACTAACTATTTGACCCATAGCGAATTAATTTTTATTAAACAATAATGCAATATACAAAAAAAGGGATAATGTATTGTAGTGACATATCCCTTTCATATTAAAATAAATATTCTGTTTACTTTTCTTCCTCAGGAGCTTTTTCTTCTGCAGGTACGTTTGTAGCTTCTGGTGCTGCATTGCTCTGTTCAGCAACTGTTTCAGTTGATTTAGCAGCTTCAGCTGTCTCAGATTTCTTCTTCGGTGCTGATCTTCTCCTTCTGGTAGTTTTGGCTTTAGATGCATCGCCACCGCCAAGCATAGCCTCATTAAAATCAACCAGTTCAAGGATGCACATCTCAGCGTTATCGCCTATACGGTTACCGGTTTTAAGAATACGGGTATAGCCGCCATGACGTTCCGCAACTTTGGGAGATATTTCCCTGAAGAGTTCAGCAACAGCCCTCTTATCCTGAAGGAAGCTGAAAACCTCTCTTCTTGAATTGGTTGAATCCTCTTTTGATTTGGTTATTAAAGGCTCAACATAAGTTCTCAGTGCTTTTGCCTTGGCAGTTGTCGTCGTGATCCTCTTATGCATGATCAGTGAAGCAGCCATGTTTGCGAGCATCGCCTTCCTGTGTGAACTCGTTCTTCCTAAATGATTTATTACTCTTGAATGTCGCATTGTTATGTTTCCTTCTAATTTTCAGATTAATCTTTCTCTAACTTATATTTGCTCACATCCATCCCGAAAGAGAGGTTCATTGATTCGAGAAGTTCATCGAGCTCGGTAAGTGATTTCTTTCCGAAGTTCCTGAATTTGAGCAGGTCGTTCTTGTTGAATTTCACAAGGTCACCGAGTGTTTCAACTTCAGCTGCCTTAAGACAGTTCAGTGCCCTGACAGACAGATCGAGGTCGATAAGTTTTGTCTTGAGCAGCTGTCTCATATGCAGAACTTCTTCATCAAATTCCTCATTTGCCAGCTTATCATCAGAATCGAGGGTTATTTTCTCATCTGAGAAGAGCATAAAATGATATATAAGGATCTTTGCAGCTTCCTTGAGTGCTTCCTTAGGATGTATTGATCCGTCAGTTTCAATCTCAAAGAGCAGTTTTTCATAGTCAGTTTTTTCTTCAACCCTGTAGTTCTCTATCGAATACTTGACATTTCTTACCGGGGTGAAGATCGAGTCTATTGCAATAAGGCCAAATTCAGCATCGGCAGGTTCATTTTCCTCGGCTGGCACATAACCACGTCCTTTATTTATTGTAAGGTCGATATGAAGCTTAACGTCAGACTCCATCCTGAAGAGTACCAGCTCCGGGTTAAGAACCTCAAAGCTGCTAAGGGAATTATTCAGGTCGCCTGCCTTGAATATTTCCTTGTTATGAATCTTAACGGTAACCTTTTCATGATCAACATCTTCGACGGTTCTCTTGAATCTCACCTGTTTGAGATTGAGAATGATCTCGGTTACGTCCTCGATAACACCGGTAATGGTAGAGAATTCATGGTCGATGCCATCAATCTTTATTGTTGTAATGGCAAAACCTTCGAGTGAGGAGAGGAGTATTCTTCTCAGAGAATTACCTACAGTAATACCATAGCCAGGTTCAAGTGGACGGAACTCGAATTTACCGAGTTTCTCGTCCGCTTCCAGCATTATTACTTTATCGGGCTTCTGGAATGATAATATGGCCATAGAATTTATCTTATATTATTACTTTGAATACAATTCAACGATGAGCTGTTCCTTAATATCTTCAGGAATATCAGTACGTTCAGGCAGATTCATGAATTTTCCTGCCATCTGGGTATCGTCCCATTCAAGCCATGACAGCTTGGATGATTTTCTTGTTGTTAATGAATCAACTATTGATTCAAGTGATTTTGATTTCTCGCGAACACCAATAATATCTCCAGGTTTCAGAGAGAAAGAAGGGATATTTACGACTTCTCCGTTCACTGTGATATGACGATGTGAAACCAGCTGACGGGCAGCAGCTCTTGAGGGAGCTACGCCAAGGCGGTAAACCACATTGTCGAGGCGTGATTCCAGGAGCTGAAGAAGCACTTCACCTGTTACACCTTTTGACCTTGAAGCCTTTTCAAAAGTATTTCTGAACTGACGCTCGAGTATCCCATAGGTATATTTAGCTTTCTGCTTTTCCCTGAGCTGTACTCCATATTCTGAAGTCTTTTTTCTCTTCTTATTCATCCCGTGCTGGCCAGGAGGGAAATTTTTTCTATCGAGATGTTTGTCGGGGCCAAAGATTGGATCTCCGAATTTCCTAGCGACTCTTGATTTTGGGCCGGTATATCTTGCCATTGTACTATATAATTTATTATCAGTTTTATGTTATTATACTCTCCTTCTTCCGGGTGCACGGCAGCCGTTATGAGGCATTGGGGTAACATCAACTATTTCGGTAACCTCAATTCCGACATTCGAAATTGCCCTGATAGCTGATTCACGACCAGAACCAGGGCCTTTTACGAAGACTTTTACTTTTCTCAGACCCAGATCATAAGCAACTTTGCCACACTCTTCAGATGCCATCTGTGCAGCATAAGGAGTATTCTTCTTGGAACCCTTAAAGCCCATTTTTCCGGCAGAGGCCCATGAAATGACCTGTCCTGAATTATTGGTCAGGGTTACAATAATATTATTGAATGATGAATGAACATGTGCCTGGCCCGTAGGTTCAACTTTGACTATCCTCTTTTTTAGTGCTCCAGTCTTCTTTGCCATAGTTTATTTATTTAGTAGCTTTCTTCTTGTTTGCAACGGTTTTCTTTCTGCCCTTACGTGTCCTGGCATTATTCTTTGTGCTCTGTCCTCTTACCGGCAGGCCAAGTCTGTGGCGTACACCACGGTAGCAACCGATATCCATGAGGCGTTTGATGTTCAGCTGTGTTTCTGAACGGAGTTCTCCTTCGAGCTTATAATTCTCATTAAGGATACGACGGATGTTATTGATCTGATCATCAGTCCATTCCTCAACCATAGCGTTCCTGTCAACACCGGCTGCATCGAGCACCTTCTGTGCTGTACTTCTTCCTACCCCGTAGATATAGGTAAGACCGACTTCGCCCCTCTTATGTCTTGGTAAATCTACCCCAACAATTCGTGCCATATTTTACTTTCTTAAAATTGAGTTGCAAAAATAGTTAAATTATCCCTGTCTCTGTTTGAACTTGGGATTTTTCTTATTTATTACGTAAATGCGCCCTTTTCTCCTGACTATCTTACAGTCAGCGCTGCGCTTTTTTACAGATGCTCTTACTTTCATTATCTTAAGTTTCTATTTATACCTGAATGTTATTCTTCCTTTTGTCAGATCGTACGGCGACATTTCAACTTTTACCTTATCACCCGGCAGAATCTTTATATAGTGCATTCTCATTTTACCTGAGATATGCGCAGTTATCACGTGCCCGTTCTCGAGTTCAACCCTGAACATCGCATTTGAAAGGGCCTCTATGATTGTTCCATCCTGCTCAATTGATGACTGTTTAGCCATGCGATTACATTTTATTTAACACTTCCTTTATGAAATCAAATGTTGTCAATACGTCAGCTTTACCTTTATTTACGGCAACGGCATATTCAAAATGCGCCGAAGGTTTACCATCAGCAGTCTTTATCGTCCATCCATCACTCATCTGAATGGTCTCTTTCTTCCCCAGGTTGATCATCGGCTCGATGCATATAACCAGGCCTTTTTCCATTTTTGGCCCCGTGCCCTTTTTTCCGAAATTCGGAACTTCAGGCGGTTCATGCAGTTTTTTGCCGAGGCCATGCCCTACCAGCTCTCTTACCACCGAGTATCCGCCGCTTTCTGCTTTCTCCTGGACTGCAAATGAGACATCTCCAATCCTGTTTCCTGCGACAGCAGCTTTCACACCCTCCTCGAGCGAGATTCTGGTATATTCAAGAAGCCTCGCAACCTCGGGACTGATTTCACCGACAGCAAAAGTATATGCACTGTCGCCGTACCAGCCGTTAAGTATGACACCACAGTCGATGGAAATTATATCTCCATCCCTGAGTTCATAATGTGAAGGGATCCCGTGTACTACCTCTTCATTGACTGATGTGCAAAGTGTCTTGGGAAATCCTCCGTATCCCTTGAAAGCAGGAAGTGCATTATGATCACAGATAAACTGTTCTGCAATTCCATCAAGATAAAGAGTAGTAACACCTGGCTTTATATGTCTGGCAACTTCTGCAAGTGTTCTTGACACAAGCATGTTGCTTTCCTTTAACAGCCCTACCTCTTCATCAGTCTTTAAATACAACATCAAAGAACGTAAATACTTTATTATATAGACGTAACAGCACCTGATCTGCCCTTCACGCGGCCAGATTTCATAAGGCCGTCATAGTGACGCATAAGCAGGTGGCTTTCGATCTGCTGCAGGGTATCAAGAATAACTCCCACAAGGATCAGAAGCGATGTTCCGCCATAAAACTGAGCAAACTGCGGCGATACTCCTGCAATTACTGCAACAGAAGGAAGTACCGCAATTATTGCAAGGAAAATAGAACCGGGAAGTGTTATTCTCGACATAATCATATCGAAGAATTCAACAGTTTTCCTTCCGGGTTTTATACCAGGGATAAATCCACCATTCTTCTTCATATCCTCAGCCATCTGAACAGGATTGATGGTTATCGCTGTATAGAAATATGTAAATGCAACTATCAGGATGCCTGTTACCAGGTTATACCAGAATCCGTAGATATTTGAAAATGTAACTACGAATGCTGAACTCTGGTCCCTGAATCCGGCAATAAGCATGGGAACCATCATGATTGCCTGGGCAAAGATGATTGGCATCACACCTGCAGCATTCACCTTTAAGGGTATATACTGGCGCACACCGCCATATTGTTTGTTTCCAATTATTCGTCGTGCATATTGCACCGGGACCCTTCGGGTACCCTGTACCAGCATTATCGTCCCGAGAATTACGACGAACCAGAATATTATTTCAACGATCAGTGCGATAGGGCCGCCGACGCCATTCATCCTTGATCCGAATTCGAAAAGGAAGTTCTGGGGCAGACGTGCAACGATACCGATCATAATTATCAGTGATATTCCATTTCCGATGCCTTTATCGGTGATTTTCTCTCCGAGCCACATCACGAAAATTGTTCCTGCAGTAAGTATAATTGTCGATGAAATCAGGAAGAAACGCTGATATGGTCCTGTAAGCACAAATGCACCGGCATCAAGCGTACGTGTGAGGCTGATGAGGTAAGTAGGTGCCTGGAGGATCATAATGATCACAGTAAGATACCTTGTATACTGGTTCATCTTGCGTCTTCCGCTTTCGCCTTCTTTCTGAAGCTTTTGGAAATACGGGAATACAATACCCAGGAGCTGGACCACGATCGAAGCAGAGATGTATGGCATAATCCCGAGAGCGAATATAGAGGCCTGGGAAAAAGCACCGCCTGAGAACATATCAAAGAGACCCATAATGCCTTTTGAGGAACTGCTCTGGAGTTTACCCAGGAATTCAGGATTTATACCTGGAAGCGATACATACTTACCGAGTCTGTATAGCAATACTATGCCCATGGTATAAAATAATCTGGCGCGAAGGTCTTCGATCTTGAAGATGTTCTTTATGGTCTGAAAGAATCTCATGAGATTACAGTTTTACTACGGTCCCGTTTTTTGCTTCAATTGCTGCCACAGCAGATTTGCTGAATGCATGTGCATGCACTTCCAGCTTCTTCTCAAGAGTTCCTTTTCCAAGGATCTTCACCTGTGCATTTTTAGAAACCAGCCCCGCTTTTACGAGAATTTCAAAGTCGATCTTATCAAGCTTATTATTTTCTGCTAGAGTCTGGAGGACACCAAGGTTTATACCTTTGTATTCCTTGCGGTTCAGGCTTTTGAAACCGTATTTTGGAACTCGTCTCTGAAGTGGCATCTGGCCTCCTTCGAATCCGATTTTCTTTTTATAACCTGAACGCTGTTTAGCTCCTTTATGGCCCCTGGTGGAGGTTCCCCCTCTACCGGAACCTTGTCCACGACCTAAACGCTTGCTCCTTTTTACTGAGCCCTTTGCAGGTTTTAAGTTACTCAAATCCATTACTTTATATCTTAAAAATATGGTTTATACCTTAAATATTCTCAACTTTAATCAGGTGGCTGACCTTACTTACCATACCCAGGATCTGGGGTGTGGCTTCCAGTTCAACGCTGTGATTCAATTTACGGATTCCGAGAGCTTCGAGAGTTCTCTTTTGTCTTTCAGGTTTTCCGTTCTTGCTCTTCACCTGGGTGATACGAATCTTTGCCATAGTGATTTTATTTGCTAACCATTAAATACTTTTTCCATCTTCACGCTCCTGTGTTCTGCAATCGAGTAAGGGTCACGCATCTCGAGAAGAGCAGCAAAGGTAGCTTTAACAAGGTTATGGGGGTTGGAAGAGCCTTTGGATTTGGCAAGCACGTTCTTCACTCCAACACTTTCAAGCACGGCGCGCATAGCACCACCGGCCTTCACTCCTGTACCTTCTGATGCAGGCTTGATGAATACTTTGGCACCACCGAACTTTGCTATCTGCTCGTGCGGAATTGTACCATTTATTACAGGGACCTTAATGAGGTTCTTTTTTGCATCCTCAATACCTTTTGCAATGGCGGTTGTAACTTCACTGGCTTTACCAAGGCCATGGCCAACAATTCCATTTTCATTTCCAACAACTACTATTGCTGAGAAACTGAACGTACGTCCTCCTTTTGTTACCTTGGTAACTCTCTGAATGCTAACAAGCCTGTCTTTAAGTTCCAGGTCGCTGGTTTTAACTTTTCTTATACCTTCTGCCATAATTCATTAGAATTTTAAACCGCCTTCGCGGGCTGCATCTGCCAATGATTTTACTCTGCCATGATATTTATATCCGCTTCTGTCGAATACCACTGATTGGATACCTTTCTCTTTGCATTTTTCAGCGAGGAGTTTACCGACAAGCTTAGCCTGTTCGACTTTCTTTATGCCTGTTGATTTTTCGGCAACTTCTTTCTCCCTCGATGATACTGCAAGAAGAGTCACTTTGTTCAGGTCGTCCACAACCTGAACATATATTTGTTTATTGCTGCGGTATACTGCCAGCCTGGGAATGTCGGCAGTACCGTTTATCTTTTTCCGGATCCTCATTTTGATCCTCGTCCTTCTTTCCAACTTTGTTAAGGCCATTTCTTTAAACTTTTACCTGATTAATACACACCTTAAACACTTGCCGATTTTCCGGCTTTTCTTCTAAGCTGTTCACCGACAAACTTGATACCTTTTCCTTTGTAAGGTTCCGGCGGACGAAGGGACCTGATCTTTGCTGCTACATGTCCGATAAGCTGTTTATCGATACTGGTAAGAGTAATAACCGGATTGCTCCTTCTTTCTGTCTTAGTTTCAATCTTAACTTCCTGCGGAAGCTGCATTATAATATCGTGTGAATAGCCAAGGCTCAATTCAAGAAGCTGACCTTTGGCTTCAGCACGGTAGCCTACACCTACAAGCTCAAGTTCTTTCTTGTATCCTTCCGAAACGCCTGTAACCATGTTGGCTATAAGCGCACGGTAAAGACCATGAACGGATTTATGGCTCTTCGATTCGGAAGGCCTGGTAATTATGATCTGGTTGTCAACAACTTCAATCTTCAGGTCCTTGTCAACTCTCTGGATCAGTTCTCCCAGAGGTCCTTTCACGCTGACCAAATTACTGTCACTTATATTTACAGTGACACCTTTGGGCAGGTTTACAGGTAATTTTCCTATTCGTGACATCAGTATTCCTCCTATTAGTAAACGTAACACAACACTTCACCACCTATGTTTTCCTTCTTTGCCTCTTTATCGGTCATCAGGCCCTTTGAAGTAGAGATGATTGCTATTCCAAGTCCGTTAAGAACTCGTGGCAGCTCCTCTGCACCGACATAATGCCTTAGTCCGGGACGGCTGACACGCTGAAGTTCTTTAATGGCTGGCTTTTTGCTTTTAGGATTATATTTAAGAGCAATCTTAAGCACACCCTGTGGGGTATCTCCATCAACAACCTTATAGCTGAGGATATAACCCTTTTCAAAAAGTATTCTTGCAATCTCCTTCTTCAGACCGGAAGCCGGTACCTCCACTACCTTATGACCGGCCATGATAGCGTTTCTTATTCTGGTCAGTAAATCTGCAATTGGATCAGTCATTTTTGATTCTTATTAATAGTTTATATTCTTTTCCTTTATTACCAGCTAGCTTTCTTTACACCTGGGATAAGTCCGAAAGAAGCCATTTCCCTGAATGTAATCCTGCTGATGCCGAACTGTCTCATATAACCTCTTGTACGGCCTGTCAGCTTGCAGCGGTTGCGTTGCCTGTTGGGATTTGAGTTCCTTGGAAGGCGGCTCAATGCCACATAGTTTCCTTCGGCTTTGAGCTGAGCTCTCTTTTCTGCATATTTCTGTGCCAGTTTTGCGCGTTTTACTTCGCGGGCTATCATCGATTCCTTAGCCATATTATCAGTTTTTAGATGTTTTAAAAGGTAATCCGAAATTCTTAAGAAGAGCAAGTGCCTCTTCATCTGTTTTAGCCGAGGTAACAAAAGTTATCTGGAGTCCCATTATCTTTGCAATCTTGTCGAGGTCAATCTCCGGGAAAATTATCTGTTCGGTAATTCCGAGAGTATAGTTTCCACGTCCGTCAAGCTTGGCATTGATTCCCTTGAAATCCCTGATACGGGGAAGTGACACGGCGATCAGTCTCTCGAGGAATTCATACATCCTTTCCTTTCTGAGGGTGACCATAATACCGATAGGCATATTCTTTCTCAGCTTAAAGTTCGAAATATCCTTTGATGAATAGGTAAGAACAGCTTTCTGTCCAGCTATATCGGATAATTCCTTAACTCCTGATTCAAGCAGTTTCTTGTCGGCAATAGCCTGTCCGACGCCCTGGTTAAGAACTATCTTTTCCAGTTTCGGGACCTGCATCACGGTTTTGTAACCAAATTCTTTCATTAATGCAGGGACGATCTCGTCACTATACTTAGTTTTCAGTGCAGGTATATACATTACTTGATCTCCTCTCCTGATTTTTTTGAATAACGTACCAGTTTATTTTTTTCATTGAGTTTCTTGCCGATGCGTGTAGGCTTTCCGGATGTAGGGTCCATGAGCATCAGGTTTGAAAGATGTATTGGAGCTTCTTTCTTAACAATTCCACCCTGAGGTGCCTTGGAATTGGGTTTGGTATGTTTTGATACCATATTCACACCTTCGACAATTGCCCTGTCTTTCTTCCTGTCAATTTCAAGCACGCGGCCTTTCTGACCTTTTGACTCCCCGGTTACAACCATAACCGTATCGCCCTTCTTAATATGTAATTTCTTTTGCATTGTTGCGTCGATATAAAATATTACAATACTTCAGGTGCCAGTGAAACGATCTTCATGTACTTTTCGCGCAGTTCCCTTGCCACCGGGCCGAATATACGTGTTCCACGTACTTCATCCTGGTTTGTAAGAAGCACCACTGCATTATCGTCAAACCTGATATATGAACCATCTGCACGGCGTATTTCCTTGGTTGTCCTGACGACGACAGCCCTGCTCACGGTTCCTTTTTTAGCTTCACCTGAGGGAAGCGCGGATTTCACGCTTACAACTATCTTATCGCCTACAGTGGCATACCTTTTTTTGCTGCCGCCGAGCACCCTGATGCATAATACCTCCTTGGCTCCTGAGTTGTCGGCTACTGTTAGCCTTGTTTCCTGCTGTATCATGATTACTTAGCTCTTTCGATTATTTCTACCAATCTCCAGGTTTTGTTCTTGCTCAGAGGCCTGGTCTCCGAAATACGTACTTTATCGCCGATATTGCATGAATTCTCTTCATCGTGCGCCATCAGCTTCTTCGTTTTGTTGATAAACTTGCCATAAATAGCATGTTTCACCTTTCTTTTTACGGCAACGACGATGGACTTGTCCATATTATTACTGACAACTACACCGATGCGTTCTTTTCTAAGATTCCTTTCCATTGCTGATTCGGCTTATTTAGATTTTTGTTTTGATTCCCTTGCGCGTAACTCAGTAAGCAGACGTGCAACCGTAAGTTTTGCCTGCTTCAGCTTCTGAGGATTATCGAGTGGAGTGATGGCGTGGTTCATTTTCATCCGAACCAGCATGGTCTTCTCGGTATCGATCCTTTCAAGAAGGTCAGGCGTGCTTAATTCCTTTATTTCTGATATTTTCATTGCTGTGATGTTTTTTACTCAACGTAATCGCGGCGTACCACGAATTTTGTGGTTATAGGCAATTTTTGTGCTCCAAGACGGAGAGCTTCCTTAGCTACTTCATAAGGAACTCCTTCTGCCTCGAGGAGGATCCTGCCCGGTGTAACCGGAACAACAAATCCTTCAGGGGCGCCTTTTCCCTTACCCATACGAACCTCAGCCGGTTTCTTGGTTATAGGCTTATCAGGGAACACCCTGATCCAGAGCTGTCCTTCACGTTTCATGTGACGTGTAACAGCCTGACGAGCAGCCTCAATCTGTCTTCCGGTTATCCAGCTTTGTTCCAGAGCCTTTATTCCAAATGAACCGAATGCCAGCTGGTTTCCCCTCTGTGCATTGCCTTTCATTCTTCCCTTCTGGGCTCTCCTGTATTTGGACCTTTTTGGTTGTAACATTGCTATATATCTTAAAAATTATCTGAACTAACTATTTCTTTACTTTCCTCTTGAGACTTTTGTTCTTGGCATTCCTTGCACCGATATTGGGGCTAAGGTCTCTTTTGCCATAAACCTCTCCGTTGCATATCCAGACTTTGATCCCGATAAGGCCTACTTTTGTATGGGCCTCTGCCAGTGCATAGTCAATATCGGCACGGAAAGTATGAAGAGGAATACGTCCTTCCTTGTATGTTTCTGTCCTGGCCATTTCTGCACCGCCAAGCCTGCCTGAAATCACAACCTTGATCCCTTCAGCGCCCATACGCATTGTTGAAGCAATAGCCATCTTTATAGCGCGGCGGTAAGATATTTTACCTTCAAGCTGTCTTGCAACGTTGTTCCCCACTATGTTTGCATCGAGTTCGGGACGTTTAACCTCGAAAATATTTATCTGTACCTCTTTTTTGGTAATCTTCTTAAGTTCCTCCTTGAGTTTATCTACCTCCTGTCCGCCTTTACCAATAATAATACCCGGACGAGCTGTATTGACTGTTACGGTAATAAGCTTCAGTGTTCTCTCGATAACTATTTTCGAGATACTTGCCTTTGCAAGCCTGGCATTCAGATATTCCCTGATCTTTGTATCCTCAACGAGTTTACCGGAGAAATCTTTTCCACCGAACCAGTTCGAGTCCCAGCCCTTGATTATACCTAATCTGTTACCTATCGGATTTACTTTTTGTCCCATCTGTATTATTTTGTTGTATTTTCAACTTCTTCTTTAACCATACTGTCTAGCACCAGAGTTACATGGTTGGATCTTTTTCTCAACCTGTAAGCTCTTCCCTGCGGGGCTGTCTGGAGTCTTTTCATTACGCGGCCGCCGTCGACATGGACAGTTTTCACATAAAGGTTACTTTCTTCAACCCTTACGCCTTCGTTCTTGGCCTGCCAGTTTGCAATCGCAGAGAGGAGGAGTTTCTCAAGTCTGCGTGATGCATCCTGAGAACTATACTTAAGTATATCAAGAGCCTTGTTAACTTCCTTTCCGCTTATAAGGTCTGTCACAAGCCTCATTTTCCTCGGAGAGGTGGGACAGTTCCTTAGAATGGCCTGGTACCTTGTCTTGGAGGCCTCTTTTTTAGCATCAGCTGTATTTCTTTTTCTTGCACCCATTGCTGTAAAATTTTTTCAGTGTTTACATCTATTATTTATTACCTGAGTGACCCCTGAAGGTACGTGTAGGCGCAAATTCTCCGAGTTTATGGCCAACCATATTCTCTGTGATGTAAACAGGTATGAATTTGTTACCGTTATGAACTGCTATAGTATGTCCGACAAAGTCAGGTGATATAACTGATCTTCTTGACCATGTCTTTGCCACTGATTTTTTCCCGCTGTCATTCATCTCAAGAACTCTATTCTCAAGCTTAAAATCAATAAAAGGGCCTTTTTTAATGGATCTGCTCATAGTGTATCAGTTATTTTTTCCTTCTCTCGATAATATGTTTTGCCGAATATTTTTTCTTGTCTCTGGTCTTGAAGCCTTTTGCAGGGATTCCCTTGCGTGAGCGAGGGTGTCCTCCTGAAGCTCTTCCTTCTCCACCACCCATCGGGTGATCAACAGGGTTCATAACAACGCCCCTGACTCTCGGGCGGCGACCCTGCCAGCGTGAACGACCTGCCTTACCTGATCTTTCAAGGTTATGATCGGCATTAGAAACTGTTCCGATAGTAGCACGGCACTCTGTAAGCACCAATCTTGTCTCACCTGAAGGAAGCTTGATGGTAGCATATTTCCCGTCGCGGGCTGACAGCTGTGCATAGGTTCCTGCACTACGTGCAATAGCTGCACCTCTGCCGGGTTTTAGTTCGATGTTATGTACAATTGTGCCGAGAGGTATGTCATTCAGCATCATTGTATTACCTATTTCCGGTGTGGCAGTTTTGCCAGAAAGGATCTTTTGTCCGACCAGGAGGCCTGCAGGAGCAATAATATATCTCTTTTCGCCATCCTCATAAACAACGAGTGCGATCCTTGATGACCTGTTGGGATCGTACTCTATTGATTTAACTGTTGCATTCATGCCGTCTTTTTCCCTGAGGAAATCAACAACCCTGTACATCTGTTTGTGACCGCCTCCGATGTACCTCATAGTCCTTTTGCCGTTAACATTCCTTCCTCCGGATTTTCTGCGCGGTTGAAGGAGGGATTTCTCCGGCGTGCTGCTTGTGATATTATCAAAAGCACTTACGATCTTGTGTCTCTGACCTGGTGTTACAGGTTTGATCTTTCTGACTGCCATACTGGTTATTAAATATTGCTATAGAAATCTATTTTGTTTCCTTCTGCCAGGGTAATCACAGCTTTTTTAATGGCAGCTGTTTTTCCCACGAGGAGACCCGATTTTGTATTACGGGTTTTCACTTTTCCGCCATAGCGCATAGTATTAACGGTATCGACCGTTACACCGTAGAGCTCCTCAACGGCTTTCTTAATCTGCAATTTGTTTGCGCTCTTAGCAACGAGAAAACCATAGCGATTGAATTTATCGCCCTGGCTTGTCATCTTTTCCGTTACAATCGGTTTAAGCAAAATATTCATTACTCAATTTTTTCTAGTTTTCAAATGTTGCCTGCAAAACGTCAACTGCGCTCTCCACAAGTACCAGAGTTGAAGCCTTCATTATCTCGTATGTATTTAACTCACTGGCTGTTACAACTTCTACCCCTTGCGTATTTCGGGCTGACAAATATATATTTTTATTTTGTTCTGGTAAAACAAAAAGCGATTTTTTATCTGCAATATTCAGATTCGCCCCCATTTTGACCATTTCCTTTGTTTTGGGAGCTTCAAAAGAGAAGTCCTCAAGAACAATAATATTATTTGCTGAAGCCTTATAGGAAAGTGCTGATTTTCTTGCAAGTTCCTTTACCTTTTTATTAAGCTTGAATCCGTAATATCTTGGTCGCGGACCAAAAATACGTCCTCCTCCCCTGAAAAGAGGGTTCTTAAGGCTACCGGCACGTGCCGTTCCTGTACCTTTCTGCCTCTTGATCTTCCGTGTGCTGCCAGCAACCTCGCCACGCTCTTTGGCCTTATGGGTTCCCTGACGCTGATTTGCCAGGTACTGTTTTGTATCCAGGTAAATAGCATGGTCATTAGGCTCTATGCCGAAAATTGAATCGTCGAGTTTGACTTTTCTTCCGGTTTCCTTACCACTTATATTAACAACAGCTAATTCCATTATTTTGTAATTATTACGTAACCACCTTTTGGACCGGGAACTGATCCTTTAACTATAAGTATATTGTTTTCAGCCATAAGCTTCACAACCTTCATGCTTACTGACATTACCTGGTTGCCACCCATGCGGCCTGCCATTCTCATGCCAGGTAGAACTCTTGAAGGGAATGATGATGCACCAAGCGAACCTGGAGCTCTGCCCCTGTTATGCTGGCCGTGGGTCTGTCCTCCGACACCGCCGAAGTTATGACGCCTTACCACACCCTGGAATCCTTTACCTTTGGACCATCCTCTTACATCAACCCAGTTATCAGGTCTGAAGAGTTCTGCGGTAAGCACTTCGCCTTCCTTTACCTGTCCTTCAGAAAATCCTGTAAACTCAATAACTTTCCTCTTGGGAGCCGTGTTGACTTTCTTAAAATGTCCTATTTCAGCTTTTGTGGAGTGTTTTTCCTTCTTATCGTCAAATCCAAGCTGTACAGCAAAATATCCGTCCTTTTCAACTGTCTTTATCTGTGTAACAACACATGGACCAGCCTGCAGAACAGTACATGGAACATTTTTCCCTTCCTCATCGAAGAGGGAAGTCATTCCAACCTTTTTTCCTATTAATCCCTGCATCTCTTTAAATCTTTACTGGTTTCACACTTTAATTTCAACTTCTACTCCGCTTGGAAGCTCGAGTTTCATAAGAGCATCGATCGTTTTTGGGGTCGAGCTGTAGATATCGAGCAGTCTCTTATAAGAAGAGAGTTCAAACTGTTCTCTGGCCTTTTTATTCACGAAAGGCGATCTCAGAACAGTGTAGATTTTCTTGTGGGTGGGAAGTGGAATCGGACCGCTCACCACTGCACCAGTAGATTTTACCGTCTTTACGATCTTCTCAGCAGACTTATCCACCAGGTTATGATCGTACGATTTCAATTTGATACGAATTTTCTGACTCATTTTTAAAGAATTTTTCCTTTTGTAATTTCGACAATTCTGTTTGCTATTTCTGCAGGCACCTCATCATAGTGGGAGAACTCCATGGTTGATGTTGCTCTTCCTGAGGTAAGGGTACGGAGTACGGTAACATAGCCGAATTTTTCTGCCAGCGGTACTTTTGCCCTTATTACCCTTGCACCTGCTTTCGATTCCATACCTTCCACTTTGCCCCTTCTCCTGTTGAAATCGCTGATCACATCCCCCACATATTCTTCGGGAGTTACAACCTCCGTCGACATTATGGGTTCAAGGATTACAGGATTACATTTGCCGGCAAAACGCCTGAATGCCTGCTTTGCAGCAATCTCAAAAGAGAGAGCATCAGAGTCAACCGGATGGTATGAACCGTCTTTTAGAACTACTTTCAGGCTATCGAGCGGGAACCCAGCAAGAGGGCCGTTCGACATTGCCTCGTTGAAACCTTTCTCCACTGAAGGGATATATTCTTTAGGAATATTACCTCCGCGGATCTCATTAATAAACTGAAGGCCCCTGATTCCATCATCGGCAGGTGATAATTCAACAGTGATGTCAGCAAATTTGCCTCTGCCACCTGTCTGTTTCTTGAATACTTCACGAAATTCTGCTGATGATGTAATAGCCTCTTTATAAGCAACCTGGGGTGGTCCCTGGTTACATTCTACATTAAATTCCCTTCTTAGCCTGTCGATAAGGATCTCAAGGTGAAGTTCTCCCATTCCGTTAATGACTGTCTGTCCGCTGTCGGGATCGGTCTTAACCTGGAATGTAGGATCTTCTTCCGACAACTTATGAAGTGCCATCGAAAGCCTGTCAACGTCTGCCTGTGTTTTGGGTTCAATTGCAACACCTATAACTGGTTCCGGGAAATCCATTGATTCAAGCAAAATAGGCTTGTGAATGGCACAAAGAGTATCGCCTGTCTTAAGGTCCTTGAACCCCACACCTGCACAAATATCTCCTGCTGCAATCTTTTCCTTTGGATTCTGCTTGTTTGCATGCATCTGGAAAAGACGGTTTATTCTCTCCCTTTTGCCGGTACGTATATTCAGAACTGTATCTCCTGAATTCAGTGTTCCTGAATAAATCCTCAGGAAAACAAGTCGTCCTACGAACGGATCAGTTGCAATCTTAAAGGCAAGTGCTGCCAGGGGAGCTTCGTCGTCAGGTTCGCGGATTATTTCTTCATCAGTCCTGGGATCTTTTCCAATAACAGAGCCTTTATCAACCGGTGAGGGCAGGAAAGCTGTTACCGAATCAAGAAGATTCTGAATGCCTTTATTCTTGAATGCTGCACCACAGATTACCGGTACTGCATGTCCTGAAATAGTTACTTTTCTTAATGCTGTTATAATCTCTTCGGCAGTAATAGACTCATGGTCATTTACATACCTCTCGAGTAGTGTGTCATCAACCTCTGCAACGGCTTCTACAAGCTTACCTCTCCACTCCTCAGCTTCATCGAGAAGTTCGTCAGGTATATCAAGTATGTCGAAATTTTTCCCCAGTGTCTGGTCATCGTTATAGATTATGGCCTTCATGCTGATGAGGTCGACCATTCCCTGGAAGTTTTCTTCTGCACCTATAGGGATCTGTACCGGAACCGGGTGTGAACCGAGCCTCTCCTTTATCTGGTGGACAACTGAATAGAAATCAGCGCCGGCACGGTCCATTTTATTTATGAAAGCGATCCTCGGGACACCATATTTATTGGCCTGTCTCCACACTGTCTCTGATTGTGGTTCAACACCACCAACAGCACAGAATACGGCTACGGCGCCATCAAGGACGCGAAGAGATCTTTCAACTTCGACTGTGAAGTCGACATGGCCCGGGGTGTCTATAATATTTACCTTATACTCCTCGCCATTATATTTCCAGTATGTTGTTGTTGCTGCCGAAGTAATGGTTATTCCTCTTTCCTGTTCCTGAATCATCCAGTCCATCTGGGCATTTCCGTCATGAACCTCTCCCATACGATGGGTACGACCGGTATAGAACAGGATACGTTCTGTAGTAGTGGTCTTACCAGCGTCAATGTGGGCCATGATGCCGATGTTTCTGGTATATTTCAGATTTTTATCCATTATCTTCTGCAGGATATCAGATCAGTTAAAAGCGGAAATGAGCGAAAGCCTTGTTGGCTTCTGCCATCCTGTGAGTATCTTCTTTTTTCTTATAAGCGCCGCCTTCAAGTTTATAAGCAGCCATAAGCTCTGCAGCAAGTCTTTCAGCCATTGAGTGACCGGTACGTTTTCTTGCAAAAGAGATCATATTTTTCATGCTGATGCTTACCTTGCGGTCGGAGCGGATTTCCATAGGAACCTGGAAGGTGGCACCACCAACACGGCGGGCTTTAACCTCCACCTGGGGAGTAACATTTTCAAGAGCCTGCTTGAAGATCTCGAGGGGAGTTTTTCCTTCGTTCTTGAATTTATCGGCAACAATATCGAGAGAATCATAAACGATCTGATAGGCAATCGATTTCTTACCACTATACATAAGATTATTAACAAACCTTGTTACATAAGGATCCTTATATTTGGGATCCGGTAACAGAATCCTCTTCTTTGGTTTTGCTTTTCTCATTATCTTATCTCTTTAATGTTACTTTTTCGGCCTTTTTGCGCCATATTTTGATCTTCTCTGAGTACGGCCGTCGACTCCTGATGTATCGAGAGCACCGCGAACGAGGTGATAACGAACGCCAGGCAGGTCTTTCACCCTGCCACCCCTGATGAGTACTATGGAGTGTTCCTGGAGATTATGGCCTTCCCCGGGAATGTATGCGTTTACTTCTTTCTGGTTTGTAAGCCTTACCCTGGCAACTTTCCTCATTGCCGAGTTGGGTTTCTTTGGTGTTGTTGTATAAACACGCACGCAAACGCCCCTTCTCTGAGGACATGAATCGAGGGCCGGAGCTTTACTTTTGTCTACCAGTTTCTTCCTGCCTTTTCTTACTAACTGCTGAATTGTCGGCATATTTCCAATTATTAAGTATTAAATTTTACTTCAAAAAATGGTTTGCAAAGGTATTGATTTTCTTTTAATTTTTGCAAACAGGTTCAATATTTTTCTTAAACACAATTACATGTATACACTAAAACCTCCTGTAAATGCCACTATCCTGGCTTTACAGCATGTTTTGAAACTATGTCTATTCAAACTTAGGTGTAAGTTATGAACAGGTGACTTCCCGACCTTTCCCAATGAAAAACGTTTTGTAAACTTACCTTCGAAAGAAAAACCGGTACTCCTGCGTTTCAAAAAACTGGTGCAAAGAAAATAAAAATTCTGTAATTCTGTTCTCTTTCTTATACAGTTTTTAAAAAATTATTATTTTTGCCACCTCCAAAGCTGGATATATAATAAATAAGTATAATATAATTACATACAATTATGAAGACATACCAGACTGACCAGATAAAGAACATTGTGCTCCTGGGTAACTCGGGATCCGGTAAAACAATTCTGGGAGAAGCGATGCTCTTTAACGGCGGCATTGTCGAGCGTAGGGGTACTATCGAAGGTAAGAACACTGTTTCAGACTATCGCCCCATAGAACATGAGAACGGGAACTCCATTTACTCGACGGTACTCTACACGGAATACCAGAACAAGAAGATAAACATTCTCGATACGCCTGGTCTGGACGATTTCAGCGGCGGGGTTATCTCTTCCCTCCATGCTTCAGACATGGGCCTTATGCTTATAAATGTTCAGAATGGGGTTGAAGTAGGAACCGAGATTCATTTCAGGCATGCCGAAAAAGTCAATAAACCTCTGATACTGGCAGTTAACGGACTTGACCATGAGAAAGCAAATTTCGAAAAGTCAGTCGAGATGATGAAGGAGAGGCTGAGCAATAACATTATCCTGGTTCAGTACCCTGTGAATGAAGGGACCGGCTTTAATTCAATCATTGACGTCCTCAGGATGAAAATGCTCCGCTATGGAAAAGAAGGTGGTAAAGCCGAAGTAGTTGATATACCGGCTGACCAGAAGGATAAAGCAGAAGAACTGTATAACGCACTTGTCGAAAAAGCAGCAGAAAGTGATGAAGCTCTTATGGAGATCTTCTTCGCCAATAATACTCTTAACGAGGGCGAGATCAGGAAAGGTATTGCAAAGGGTATCCTTACGCGGGGAATGTTTCCTGTATTCTGCACTTCAGCTAAACAGAACATTGGTGTCGACATACTTATGGATTTCATAATCAGTGTATCACCTGCGATAACAGATATGCCGGCTCCCAAGAACAACAAAGGGAATGTGGTAAAACCCGATCCATCAGGCCCTGCTTCGGTCTATGTGTTCAAATCATCAATTGAAGAGCATATTGGTGAAATCAACTATTTCAGGGTCTATTCAGGTAAAATTACCGAGAACCTTGATGTGGTGAACAGCAACAACAGTACAAAAGAAAGGCTCTCACAGCTTTATGTATGTGCCGGAAAGAACAGGACAAGAGTTCCTGAGCTTCACACAGGTGATATAGGTGCTTTTGTAAAGCTTAAGAACACCAAAATGGACCATACCCTCAATGCCCCGGGCAATGACTGGAAACTGGAAGGTGTTAGATTCCCTGAACCCAAATACAGGACTGCAATCAAGGCACAGAGTGAAAGTGATGATGAGAAGCTCGGTGAAGCACTCAACAAGATACACCTTGAAGATCCTACAATAATTATTGAATATTCCAAGGAGCTGAAACAGATTATTGTCCATGGACAGGGTGAATATCACCTAAACATCATGAAGTGGCATCTTGATAATATTTATAAGATCCCAACCAACTTCCATGCTCCGAAGATCCCATACCGTGAAACCATAACCAAATCAGCCCAGGCCGATTACCGTCATAAGAAACAGTCAGGAGGCGCAGGTCAGTTTGGTGAAGTACATATGATCATTGAACCTTATGAGGAAGGATCTCCCGAGCTTACCGTAATGAAGATAGGTGGTAAGGAACTTAAGCTGTCGGTAAGAGGCAAGGATGTGATTGAACTTGACTGGGGAGGTAAGCTTGTTTACTGTAACTGTATTGTTGGCGGGTCTATAGACGCACGGTTCATGCCTGCAATTCTTAAAGGTATAATGGAAAAAATGGAGATAGGCCCTCTCACCGGTTCTTATGCACGCGATATCCGGGTATATGTTTATGATGGGAAAATGCACCCTGTTGATTCCAATGAAATTTCATTCAGGCTTGCCGGCAGGAATGCATTCAGCCAGGCATTCAAGTCTGCCAACCCGAAAATTATGGAACCTGTTTATGATGTTGAGATAATGGTTCCTTCCGACCGTATGGGTGATGTAATCAGCGACCTCCAGGGACGTCGCGGAATGGTTCTCGGGATGGCCAGTGAAAAGAGATTCGAAGTTATCAAGGCCAGGGTACCTCTTGCTGAGATGAATAAATATTCCACGGCTTTGAGCTCGATCACCGGGGGCCGTGCAATGTATACCATGAAATTCTCTGAATATGCACAGGTGCCTGGTGATGTTCAGGAATCTGTTATCAAAGCATACCAGGAAGAAGAAGAAGAAGAATAAAATTCAACTCTGTACGGTCCTGGTTTTCAAAACCCGGAGCTGGTGTAGTTACAAGACATTATATCCTCTTTACATCGGTAAGGAGGATATTTTTTTTGATGTGTCATATCCCATTAAGGAAGGCATAAAAAAAGGTGCAGCTCTGTTTCCGGAGACCGCACCTTTCAAACTAACCTCATTAACAATCTATGAACCTGACATTTCCAAATTATTCATGATAATATGATTTGCCTGGAGCATCTTTCTTAATCTCGCCCCGGTGATAAATAACCATTGTCAGAATGAAATTCCTGCAACAACAAATAATTGTTCCCTGTCGGGATTGAATATTACCTGTCCTGTTACAGGAATCGAAAATTTATCGGATAAAACAATCGTCTTTGATGTTCCGATACCAATATTGCATAGCCTGAATTTGCCGTTGGATGTATGCCAGCCGTCACCGGCACCCATAAATATGCTTACATTAGTGAAGGAATAACCTGCCTGGAAGTATTTATCTCCTCCTGCAGATGCTGCACCTCCTGCTTCATTTACAATGTAATTTGCACTGAAAGAAAAACCTCCTTTTGAAAATCCGGCATTTATTTCCAGGGCATGGCTGCCTGTTGAATCGGTGACATCAAAAAGTGAAAGCCCGGGATAATAATAATCAGTTATGCCGATATTCAGGCCAAAAGGAAAGTTGAGCGATATATAAGGATCTGTTTCAGTATAACCATGTGCATCAAATGATCCCCATACTCCTAATGTAAGGATGCCCTGTTCAAACTTAACTGAAGGCTGAAGAGCGGAACCTGTTCCGAGCTTTGTCCCTCTCCATATATAATTTGTATAGAAATCAACTCCAACTTTGAATTTTGAATCCTGTTGTTCCTCCTGTGCATTCAGATTAACCCTGATAATAAGAAGCATTAGTAATGTAAGAGATCCTCTGATTAAAAATTTCTGTTTTTTCATGGTCTTGTTGTTAAAGTTAATAGTAAAACAGTATAAAAATATAGATATTTTTAACATACCCCATATTTTTTATATCATTTATTCATTTTATTATATATTTTCTTATACATACCCCCCTTATTAATACCCAATGCCTTTATTTTATGTATTTTTTTACTCTACCCCCCCCCATTTTTATTAAACATGTAAAATAAAAAAAGGGCTGACGATTCTGTCAGCCCTTCCCGTAATCCGGAATATTAATATCAAACCGTTTTCAGCACATCCCACACGAATGCCCTTATTCCGACCTCTTCATTAATAGCGTCGATCTTTTTGACGGTTTCGAGAATATGGTCAACCTTTTCATCTTCTACGACTGCAAGGACACTTTTGTTGATCTCGGGCCATGCATGTGTTCCGAGGTGCGGTACACCTGTACTGGTACCCCTGCCCTGAACATTTTCCCACAGGGAGTATCCATTGACACCAAGCTTGTCGAGCATAAATTCCACTTTTTCGGTATTAGCCTGGTTATATATAATCATTATTGCTTTCATAGTTATTCAGATAAATGATTCTTCGATTTTGATACACTATTATTGCTATTCAGGAAGCTCATTTCCTTATAGTCGGCCATGTGCCTGTCACGTTCTCCCTTTTTTGCAAAGATTGCATATACTACAGGGACCAGCACCAGGGTTACAATAGTGGAGAAGATAAGTCCCCCGATAACTGCGATCCCCATCGGGCTCCAGAGTTCAGATCCTGATCCTTTACTCATTGCAAGAGGAAGCATTCCGAGGATAGTAGTGGCTGAAGTCATAATAACCGGCCTGAGACGTGAGCGGCCTGACAGGGCTATTGCTTCATACATCTCATTTCCTCTCTCGCGCATAAGGTTAATAAAGTCTACCAGCACAATAGCATTCTTTACCACAATACCAATAAGCATCACAGCTCCGATACCAGAAATAACACTCAATGTGGTATTGGTTAAGAAGAGTGCAAGGGCTACACCGGAAAATGCAAATGGAATTGAAAACATGATAATAAATGGCATTTTCAGGGATTCAAACTGCGATGCCATGATAAGGTAAACCAGTATAATGCTTATGACCATTAGCATTGCAATATCCATAAAAGATTCCATCTGATCTTCGATAGCACCGGAAAGCTGTACCATTACTCCTGCCGGCAAGGTTGTTTCATCGATGATCTTCTGAACCTCAACCTGCAGTTCTGTTAATGATCTCTTATAAGGAGTGAATGACACTGTAACAATGCGTTCCTTGCGTTTATGTTCAATGCTTGGCGGAGCCCAGTACTCTTTTATCCGTGCTATTTCTCCAAGTCTTATTACCTGACCTGTCTGGTTAGAGATCCCTAGGTTTTCAAGATCAGTGAGAGTACTTGTTGAGCTTTTCTTTAGCCTTACAACCACATCATATTCATCTCCGAACTGACGGAGTCTTGTTGCAGTAAGTCCGTCAACCCTGTTTTTAACGGCTGAAGCAACCATTGCAGTGTTGAGTCCGTTAGCAATCATCTTGTTCTGGTCGAAAATTATCTGTAGCTCAGGTTTTGATTTATCGCGGCTGATAGATACGTCCTTGGCTCCCTGTACCTTTTTTATCTTAGAAGCTATTTCTTCAGCAACAAGGTTTGTTTCAGAAATATTATATCCATAAACCTCCACATCGACAGTGCTTCCACCGAAGCTTCCCATATTATCGGAAGTACTTACCTTATAGTCGACAATCTCCGGATATTTTGCCAGTTCCTGTCTTATCGATTCTGCGATCTCAAAACTTGATCTCTTTCTTTCCTCTATTGGAACAAGACGCAGGGTAAGTGAGATAGTATGTGTACCCTGTGCTGAGAAGAGCGCTGCGAAACCACCCTGGTCGTCATAACCTGATGATGTAGAGGAAATATTTACCTCAGGATAGTTGGCCTTTATCATATTGTTAATCTTATCCGCGGCACGAATTGTTTCGTCAACCCTGGTTCCGGTCTGTAATTCAACAGTCACAGAGACCCTCGACTCATCAGCCTCAGGGAAAAATTCTGTCCCTACCAATTTGAACAATGCCATCGATCCGACAAATATCACGAAGGCCAGTGCGGCTACAACTTTTTTATGATGGAGTGACCATCTGAGTGTCTTTTCGTATAAATGGTCGAACCAGTCAAGACCTCTCCTGATGCTGCCATCATAGGTGAACCATTTTGCATCTTTTCTGATGGGATACCACTTAAGCAGCAGGGCACTTAAGGTTGGAGTAAGTGTGATGGCCGCAAAAACAGATGTGACGATAGTGATTGTCACGCTCATACCGAGCTGTTTGAAGAGGACACCGGTAAGTCCTTTTACAAAGGTAAGCGGGAAGAATACAGCAACAACAGTAAGTGTAGTTACTATAACTGCCAGCCATACTTCGTTGGTTGCATAAATGGCTGCTTCCCTTGGCCGACTCCCCCTTTCTATATGCTTTGTGATATTCTCAAGTACCACAATGGCATCGTCCACAACCATCCCGATCGCTATGGAGAGTGAAGTAAGCGATATAATATTAATTGAGGCACCGGTAACAAAAAGATAGATGAATGCAACAATAAGTGAGATAGGGATGGTGAGAATTATTATAAAAGTTGCCCTCCATCTTCCAAGGAAGAACAGAACCACGAGAACAACAAATATTGCTGCATACATCAGTGTTTCAGTGAGGTTGCTTATTGATTCCTTGATAAATGAAGCGCTGTCAAAGAGTTTTTCGATTTTAACATCAGGAGGAAGGCCTTTTACCAGTTCTGTCAGTGACTTGTCTATTTCCTTTGTGACCTTCACTGTATTTCCTCCGGATTGTTTCTGGACGTACATGCCCATTCCCCTTGCGCCGTTGATCCTTGTGTCGAGTTTTGATTCCCGGATAGTATCGCGAACCTCTGCAATATCCTTTAAGTAGACATTAGCCCCGTTATAGCTGCTTATTACTATATTCTTCACAACATCACTTTCGGGAAATTCACCCTGGATTCGCAACGGGTAATCATTTTTACCCATTTCAATATAACCGGCAGGCATATTCATATTCTCTGCCCTGAGGATATTCCCGATCTGTTCAATTGAAAGATTGTAAGCTTCCAATTTCCGCGGATCAACATCGATATAAATCTTGCGGCCCGGGACACCTGAGAGAGATACTGAACCAACGCCTTCAATTCTGTTAAGTGGGTTTACAATCTTCTCATTTAAAATCTTTTCAAGTCCCTGGTAACTTTCATTTGCGGTAACTGCATAGAAAATTATAGGCATCATGTTGGTATTGAACTTTATGATTGTAGGTTTCTCGCAGTCTTCCGGCAGGTATCTCTCCACCATACTGATAACACTACGAATATCATTTGAAGCCTCATCGAGGTTTGTCCCATACTCAAAGTTCATGAAGATGACTGATATTCCATCACTTGACCTGGAGGTCATTTCCTTAAGTTTGCTTACTGAGTTAAGGGAATTCTCCAGAGTCTCAGTGACGTTCGTTTCAATATCGCTGGCACTTGCTCCCGGGTATGTAGCGTACACCACAACATAAGGAAGTTCCATTTCGGGGTAAAGATCTACGGGCAGCTGGGTAAGCGAATAGATACCCATCACCATCAGGCCGATAAAGATCAAAATTGTGGTAACCGGCCTTTTTACAGATGAACTGTATATACTCATTTTCTAATGAATTTCAGTTAATTATTTTACTACTTCTATTTTATCGCCACTGATAAGTTTTGCCTGTCCTTCGCAAACAAGACTGGAACCTTCTTTAAGTTCACTTGAGATAATTTCAACTTTATCGTCAAATCTCTTGCCCAGGGTCACTTCAACTCTTTTAGCAGTGCCATTGTCGTCGATATACAGGAACCTTGTATTTGTTCCTTCCTGAATAAGAACAGTTGCTGCAGGTACCACGAAAGTCTCAACTTCTCCAAGGTCCATTGAGATCCTGACGAACATTCCCGGTTTCAGAAGTTCATTCCTGTTAGGTACTTCAACTTCAGCAATGAATGAACGTGTGGCAGGATTAATTGTCGGTGCGATCCTGAACACTGAGCCGGTAAATTTTTCGCCTGCATATACATCAGCAGTTATTTCTGCTTTCATACCACGCCTGATAAGAGGGTAATACTGTTCTGATATCCCGACATTCACTTTAAGTGGATTAACCTGCATGACGGTGACTACAGCAGATCTTCCGGAAGTGGTTGTTGGTGTACCTGAATACATTTCGCCATCTTCAAAATATTTACCTGTCACTGTTGCGGTGAAAGGAGCTTTCAGGAGAGTATTTTCCTCCATAAAATCTACATTAGTCTTAAGGACATCATACTGTGTCTTCATCTGGTCGTACTGCTGCTGTTTAGCGCTACCGGCTTTTAGCAGTGTATCGAGCCTTGAAAGGTCCTTGGCGACATTTGCAAGCTGAACTTTCTGCTGATATAGCTGGGTACGGTCCATAAGGAAAAGTTGATCGCCCTTGCTGACCCTGTCACCAACTTCCACATAAATCTTCTCTATGCGCCCGGGTGATGAAGGGGCTACGTTAACTTCCTCATATGGGAGAATTGTTGCAGTATAATCTATTGTCCTGGCAATTTTAGTTTTTTCTATATTCATTACCTTGACCGGGATAGCAGTCTTGTTTTCTGTCTGCGTAGCATCCTGTGAAGTTTCTGGAGCTTTTTTTGATGAGCATGCTGCAAGGATCAGTCCGCTGATCAGTATTGCCGAAATTGATTTTACGTATTTCATTATTGTGACTTTTTATTGATTTTAATTCTGTTAAAGGTTATTCATTAGTTTATCGAGAGATAGTTTGGTCTGCAGCAGGTTCATAAGTGCAGATATATAATTGTTTTCTGCCTGCAGGTATAATGAGTTTGCCTGCGTCAGATCGAGACTGGATGCCATTCCCTGTTTGAATTTATTTTCGGTGCTGGTGTAGACTCTCTTTGCAACTTCGATATTTTCTTTCTGGCTCTTGTACTGAAGGTTAGCGCTCAGGAGGCTGTACTTCAGCTGCTTTTCCTGAAGAAGAAGCTGGTCGGTTACCTGTTCCCTGGTATTCTGGGCCTTCATAAGGTTAATCTTTGCTTTCTGGATTGAAGCATATCGTTCTCCGCCTGCAAGTATCGGGATGGATATCTGAAGTCCCAGCATTGATGTCGGGAAATAGGTCTGATGGAATAAATCATCACTCTGACCATCTCTTGAATAGGAATAATAACCTCCCAGTGAGGGGAGCGTTGAAGCTTTTTTCGATTTAAGTGAAAGAGCACTCAGCTTCTCCTGGCTCTCAATCAGGCGGAATGAAATATTATCCCTGTAATTGAATTTCTGATCATAAAGGGTTTCCACGTTTATTGACTGAGTCATCATTTCAAGAGTCTCGGAGAGTGCAACCTTATCTTCCGGTTTCAACCCTAGGAGCAGCCTGAGGAAGTTGTAGTTTATTTCAATGCTGCGTTCCATGGAGTAACGGGTATTCTGCATCATGGTTACATTCGACATCATCTGGTCAACATCTGTTGCTTCAGCCATACCTGCTGAGAACATTGCTTTTGTCGACTTAAGAAGCTCATTAAGGATAGTGATATTCTCATCGATTATCCTCAGTGATTCCTCGGAAACCAGGATAAGATAATAGGCGTTGGCAACAGACTCCTTTATATCGAGTTCTGTTTTGGAGATGTTCATCTCTGCCATCTTCTTCGCCAGGTTGGTTGTCTGTACCCCTACATAGAGAGGTGCATTGAAAAGCAACAGATTCGCGGTCAGACCGGCACTGGTATTATATTTGGTACCGAACCTCAATGGGATATACGATCCCGTGGTGTCACCGAAAATTGCTCCCGGCATAAGTACCGTTCTCAACTTGAGGTTATCTATAAGCGACCCTGAAACAGATACCTGGGGCAGAAGCGCTGAAGCTACTTCCCATACCCCCAGCTTTGATGTTTCAAGATCATATTTGGCTGATTTAATACTCTTATTGTATTTAAGTGCATAATCCTGGGCTTCCTTAAGTGAAAGCTTCAGGTCGTTCGTATTTCCCTGTGCAGTTGCTATTGCAGCGGGGATCATTACAGCTGCCATAGCTGTTAAAAACCTGTTTCTCATATTTATTGATTTATTGTTCATTCGTTTTATTTGTTCCTGGTGTTTTTATTACTTCGATTTTCATAATAGTCTATAAGCTCAAGACCTTTTGAGGTGCTTATACCCCTTAGGTAATTTATATATACATTTCTGATAACGTCTTCATTCGGAAAACTGTCAGGAGGAAAGAGTTCCCTGTCATTAGTCATCTTAACAACCTCCAGCATGCACTTATTGATAATCTGAACATCGATATCCTCCCTGAATACACCTTCACTGATGCCACGCTCAATCAACAGGGAGTTATTCCTTATATAGGGTATGTCCTTTGCCCCTTCCATTTTATTCATAACATCATTATGCAATCGCTTCATATCCATCTGGAACGCGGGACTCATCTTCTGAAAATGTTCCATCATCAGGTCAAGAATTTTGAATATCGCTTCTATAACATTGCCCGATTCCTTCAATACTTTTTCCATCAGCTCCCGCTGCCTTACTGTCATCCATTTGAGCACTGCTTCAATGATCTCATCCTTATCCTTGAATATCTCGTAAATGGTCCTTTTCGATATTCCCAGCTGGTTTGCAAGCATATCCATTGTCACTGTCCTGATACCATAAGTACGGAACATGACCGCTGCTTCCTCTAATATTCTCTGCCTGTTATCCATCTATTTAAATAATCGGTGCAAAAATGAGAAAACTTTTTTAGTTTACAAAGTTTTCTTAGATAAATTACTGTTACAATCCGTCAAAAAAGCGAAATTTACCGGTGAATGACGGTACAAAGGGACAAAGGATCTTCTTTATGAACGTAATGGAAAGACTTGTTACCTGTTGGTCGTTATGGCACGGATTTAGAAATCCGCGCCAGCGGTATACAAAACAAATGATGGCGCGGGTTTGTAACCCGTGCCTGAGTTGAATGGCATGGATTTAGAAATCTGCGCCAGCAGTATACAGAATAAATGAGGGCACGGATTTAAAATCCGCGCCAGCGTTATGCAAGGATGTTATAGGCACGGATTTAGAAATCTGCGCCAACGATATACAAAACAAATGATGGCGCGGGTTTGTAACCCGTGCCTGAGTTGAATGGCATGGATTTAGAAATCTGCGCCAGCGGTATACAAAACAAATGATGGCGCGGGTTTGTAACCCGTGCCTGAGTTGAATGGCATGGATTTAGAAATCTGCGCCAGCGGTATGCAGAATAAATGAGGGCACGGATTTAGAAATCCGCGCCAGCGGGGGCCAACGGGGCCTTTAAAACACTATACCTATATATATATGTCAACAACAAGAACAATTTTCCAGGTCGATGCATTCACAACAGAGCCTTTTAAAGGTAATCCCGCCGGTGTATGTATCCTTGAAAATGATATGCCGGAGGAATGGATGCAGAATGTTGCATTTGAGATGAACCTGTCGGAAACAGCATTTATAGTTCCTGACAAGGGTTTCTTCCGGATCAGGTTCTTCAGTCCGGGAGCAGAAATTCCTTTGTGTGGTCATGCCACTCTTTCATCATCGCATATTCTTTATGAAACCGGCATTGTTGACAGGGCAAGGGAAATAAAATTCCTGTCAAAGGCAGGTGAGCTCACGATAACTACTTCCGGATTGTGGATAACAATGGATTTCCCGGCATATGGCCTCACTCCTGCCGGGAACCCTGAAGTTCTTGAGACAATCCTGGGTGTGAAGCCTTCCGAAGTGTACAGAACCGGCCATAACTGGACTTTTATTCTTTTAAAAAGCGAAAATGAAGTAAGGAAGTTGACTCCTGATTTCAAACTCATGGTGAAATCAGGATTTGGAGATATGATCGTCACAGCTCCTTCAGATGATAAGGAATTTGACTTCTGTGTGCGCTGCTTTGCACCGGCACTTGGAATTGACGAGGATCCGGTGACAGGTTCTGCACATTGTGCGCTTGTGCCTTTCTGGTATGGAAAGACAGGCCGTAGTGAGTTTGTATCGCACCAGGTATCAAAAAGAGGTGGGGTTCTTAAGGTTGCTCTTAAGGGAGACAGGGTAAAAATATCCGGACAGGCGAAAACAATAATCAAGGGAGAACTATACGTATAATACTGGTTTTCTGACCTTTTACTCTATCCTTTTCTATTTCACATCAGTCTTTGTGAGTCCCTTTTTTTAGGTATAAATGCTTAAATAACCGATGGACTATATTTAGTATCTTGCCAGTCATCTGGATCAGGGATTACAAACCAAACCATAAAAATATGATCATTCACTTATCATTTCACGGACTAAACTGGCTGGCAATAATTGTTGCAGCATTAAGTGCTTTTGCTCTCGGTGGATTATGGTACTCGCCTGTTCTCTTTGTAAAAATCTGGATGAAGGAATCAGGGATTACCGAGGAGTCCCAGAAGAGTGCAAATATGATCAAGATATTCGGTCTGTCATCTTTTCTGGCTATGATCGCATCACTGCTTCTTGCGCTTTTCCTGGGTCAGGATGCGGGTGGCGGTGTTGGTGCGCTTTCAGGATTTCTGATCGGGCTTGGGACTATATTTACTTTCCTGGGTATAACTTACCTGTTTGAAAGAAAATCCCTCGCTCACTTCCTGGTAAATGCTTCCTATGGAGTGGCATCACTGACGCTTATGGGGTTTATTATCGGAGTCTGGCAGTAGCCCGGGATAATTTCCTGAAAACCACACAAGTCTGAAATAATGAACGACTTGCATGACCGGCAAGACTTGCAAGACTTGCATGACTTTCATTAAAAAGCCTAACGATAAAGGTAAAGGAACCCCCGGTAAGTCTTACTGTCGTATTTAACATCATCCCAGCCATAAGCCCGGATAATATAAAAATAGACACCCGGCCGTGCCTCAGTTGAGGAATTATTGATCTTTCCATCCCAGCCATCCCATTCCCTGAGCCTCTCTCCTTCGCCGGAAAAACCATATACCTTTAAACCTGACTGGCTGAATATCTCCATGCTCACATAACGGAGAGATTTTGATTCAATCCTGAACCTGTCATTATATCCATCACCGTCAGGAGAAAAGACATTAGGGATATCCAGTGAAGAGGGTGTCACAGTTATTATTTCAGACCTGAGGGAATCGATGCAATGCAGATTACTTTCTATGGTCAGCAGGACTGTATATTCACCAGGTTTATAATATGTATATGAGATTGTATCTTCAATCGGAACGGTATCGATAAGAGGCTTCCCGGATTCGTCGCCGAAGTCCCAGGTGTATATCTCTCCCCGGATTGATTTGTCTGTAAATGTTACCTTTAGAGGTGCCTCGCCCTGGTTCGGGTCGAGGGAGAAATCGGCATTAACGTGTATAGACTCATAGAAAAATGACTCACTGTTACTGCATCCAAGGGAATTTACCTGGAGCTTATATGTTACATCCTCGAGAGGTGGTGTATAAGTTATCGGATTGATATTCACATCGGGATAAGGAATAACCGATGATGGCGTCGACGACCAGAGAAAAGAGATTAAATTTTTCTGGGTGACGGGAGCAGCAGAAACCGGATCCCTGTAATAAAAATTGGCTGTGGTGGCTTCAGCCTTACCTGAAAGAGCGACCCTGTTACATAGTTGCTGCAGAAGACTTGCCTCTGCAACAGGAGGAGTATCAAAGAAAACCCAACCTGTCAGGTTTTTAATATTGATCCCGGAACTATCGATAACTACCCTGTAGCCTCCCTGGCTGAGGCCGCTGACTGAAGATGAAGCACCGGTCTGAGATGTGATGAAAATGCTGAAATTTCCGGTGCCATCATCCCATTTGTACCAGGAATAATTATAGTTTCCAGAGGCACCCGGTCGCTGAGCTGCTAAAGTAGCTGTTTCTGTTCCTGTGGCGTTGCAATAGAAGAAGAGAGGGTCCTTGACAGCCGGTGAGGAGGGGTAAGATGTATACCTGACAGTCTTTGCACCTGGTGCCGACAATTGTGCCAGCAGGGATACAGGCATCATAAGAAGAATTATTAAACTCCGGAAACGCACAGGCTATATGATTTTTGTATTAACGGTCATCAACGACCTGTTGGTATAATTTTCTGCAAGTTTAATAAAATCCGGAGAGTTTTCAGTCGGCATGGAATACTTCTTCCATATTGGCCCACCATTCGCCCTGCGACCTGGTTGATATCGGATCCTGCATTGGTTCCATAATAGCCCACCATTCCTGGGTCTTAGGGTCAGCAGCCATCTTTGCCATATCGGCAGCGAAATCATTGCCGGTATATTCAAAATATGCGAAAAGCCTGCTGTCCTTATGGAAAATTGTATAGTTATGTATATTGCATTTGCTGATCATGTCGAGAACGCCAGGCCACACAGCGGCATGGTATTTCTTATATCTTTCAAATTCTTCGGGCTTAACGCCAATTATCTGACCGTATCTTTTCATATTACATTTATTAAATTACTGTTTATATTTATCTGTTTCTCATATCTTTTGATGTTGCCTGTTCAATAACCCGACCCTGATCCGGCCAGGTACTAAATATACGAAGTAATAAACTTTTTTTGTTAATAAATAATACTGTTTTGCTTTCTGGTATAGACTTTCATTGATCTGTTATATTTAAATTTGCCAGCCCGGAACGCTGTAATTCCGAAATTAAGAATGAGCCATAATTATCTCAACGACCTGAATGAAGCTCAGAGGCAGGCGGTAGTGAATACTGAAGGCCCCTCACTGGTAATTGCCGGTGCCGGTGCCGGAAAAACGCGTGTCCTTACCTATCGTATAACCCACCTTCTACAGAGTGGTGTCAAGGCCGGCAGTGTCCTTGCCCTTACCTTTACCAATAAGGCAGCAGGTGAAATGAAGGAGAGGATTGCAAGGATAGCCGGACCGGAGATAGCACGTTACCTCTGGATGGGTACCTTTCACTCAATTTTTGCGAGGATACTTAGAATCGAAGGAGACAGGCTGGGATATAAATCCAACTTCACCATTTATGATGCAGTAGATGCAAAGAGCCTGGTCAGGTCAATTATACGGGAACTCAATCTCGATGATAATATTTACAAACCGGGAATGATCTCGGGCAGGATCTCGGCAGTGAAGAATAACCTGGTAACAGCTAATATGTATGCTGCAGATGCCACAATGCAGGAATATGACAAGGCTAGTCGTGTACCTCTGCTTGCCGACATTTATAAAATTTATGCTTCACGATGTTTCCGTGCCAATGCAATGGATTTCGACGACCTGCTTATGAACACCAATATACTGTTCAGGGATTTTCCGGAAGTGCTTGCAACATACCAGGACAGGTTTAACTACATTCTTGTTGATGAATACCAGGATACCAACTATGCCCAGTACCTGATAGTCAAAAAGCTTGCAGCAAAACATCATAATCTTTGCGTTGTCGGCGATGATGCCCAGAGCATATATTCGTTCCGCGGGGCAAGAATTGAGAACATCCTTGAATTTAAAAACGACTATCCTGAGTATAAACTTTATAAGCTTGAGCAGAATTATCGTTCCACACAGACAATAGTAAATGCTGCTAATGGGATCATTTCCAATAATGAAGGACAGATACATAAAAAAGTATTTTCGGAAAATGAACCCGGGGACAAGATCCTCATCTTCCAGTCAATAACAGATACTGACGAAGGTTTCCTCATTGCATCTGATATTTTTGACAGGAGGTACTCTGACCAGCTGAACTGGTCAGATTTTGCGATACTGTACAGGACCAACGCCCAGAGCCGTATTTTTGAAGAGACCCTGCGAAGGAAGAATATCCCTTATAAAATCTATGGGGGTTTGTCTTTTTATGAAAGGAAGGAAATAAAGGATATTCTTGCATATTTCAGGCTGGTAATGAACCGGGGTGATGAGGAAGCTCTCAAACGATCAGTTAACTACCCCAAAAGAGGTATCGGCGATACAACAGTGGAGAAGATCTTTGAGCTCGCATCCGAACATAATGTCAATGCCTGGCAGATCGTTACCGAAGCTGAAAAGCACTCCAATCATTTCAATTCAGGTACTGTTAAAAAATTAACAGCATTTGCGGACCTGATAAATGTTCTATCGGAGGATGCCGGGAAGACGGATGCTTATACTAAGGCAAAAGAAATTGCAGCCGGGTCAGGAATAATGAAGGAGCTACGCGACGGAAAGCTGGCTGAAGAGATAAGTCGTTATGAGAACATGGAAGAGCTTCTCAATGCCATCAAAATATTTACCGAAGCTGCAGAAACTAATGGTGAACCATCGACCCTGGGTGCCTACCTTTCCAATGTGGCACTGTTAACAGACCAGGACAACTATAAGGATGAGGATCGCGAAAAAGTCACCCTGATGACCATGCATTCAGCCAAAGGACTTGAATTCAGCAATGTATATATTGTAGGAATGGAGGACACTCTGTTCCCCTCCCCTATGTCGTCAGGAAGTTCCAGGGAACTGGAAGAGGAGCGCAGGCTTTTTTATGTAGCAGTCACAAGGGCTAAAAAGAGGGCTACGCTCAGCTATGCCCTGAACAGGTATAAATGGGGTAACCTTGAAAGAAGCAATCCGAGCCGGTTTCTCAAGGAACTGGATAAGGAATATATCGATTATCCTCAGACCGGAGGGAAGCCATTCCCGAATAAAACAAGTACAGAAAGCAAGCCGCCTTCATTCAGGGACGAGCCGCCGTCATACCGGCCATCACCACGTCTGAAGAAAATTGCCAGACCTGAAAGCCAGCTATCGACACCTTTCAATGGCAGTGATCCGTCTGAATTTTCAGAGGGGGACACTGTAAACCACGAAAGATTCGGAACAGGAACAATTATATCCATTGAGGGAGTTCCGCCAAATCAGACTGCCACGGTAGAATTCAGCGGTGAGGGAAGAAAGAAGCTCCTTCTCAGGTTTGCAAAGCTGAGGAAGGTCTGATCCCCTGTTAGTAATCCTATTTATCCGGAGTGTGTTATTTCTGTTGCGTTCCTGCCTGGTTGAAATTCATCTGCCGCAGAGGATAGCCGGTTGCAGTCATAGTGTGGCTGAATCCCAGGTTAACCTCCTTTGTTTCTGATTTCATTGCCAGTTTCCCCTTATCGTCGTATGATTCCATAGCCATCGTTACAGCGTCACGCAGTTCGGGGTTATCATAATATGGGGAGACCCCTGCTTTCGAGAAAGTCCGCCTGTCGGCCTTCAGCTTAAGATCTTTTGTAACCCATATCTTGTTGTATTCTTTCTTACCTGTCTCTTTTACAGTGTACTCATCGCATTTATAGCCTGCAATAACTTTTGAATTGCCTGTCCTGGTAACAACAGGTTTTGAAGCAGCCTGTGTTTGAGTTGCCGATTCGTCAGGGACATCGCTTATAATACCGAATTTGGTGCCTCCCATATCGCTGAGCATCAGGAATGATTTATTTGTAGCGTCATAAATGAATGAAGAAGTCATGGCAACCTGGCCCCCATCGTCGGTTGTTCCTGCCATTTTTGATTCAATACCGGCATCAGCTGATGTCTCGCTGAAATAAATGAAATAATCCATCTTCACGATATCTTTACCATCATAGATCTCAGCCTTCATAAATATCCTGTTCTTAAAAGAGTATGAATCCCTGTATTTGGAGGTTATAGGACCGCCCCCCATCAGGGCTCCCAGATTAATGCTACTACTTTCCTTGTTACCGGAAGTCTCTGCCTGGTTGTTTTTCTGGTTACCATCTGACTTCTGGGCCTGATTATTTGCCTTGTTGGTACTGTCAATATCATGCTGTACCTTATCGGCAGCCTTATTTACTTCTTCTTCTGCCTTTTTCTCGATAGCCTCATTTGCTTTTTTGTCAGCAGCATTGTTTGCAGCATTTACCGCCTTGTTGACCGTGCTTTTTAAATACCTTCCAGCCTGTCCGCTGGTATATGAAGCTACAGCAAATACAAGGATCAATGACAGGATTAAAGATTTAGTTTTCATCTCTACAGGATTTTGAATGTAATTAGTGTACTAATTTATAAAAATCCGCGGAAAGGAGAACAATCGAAAAAAAAAACCTGCCGGGATAAATATCCGCAGCAGGTGGAAACTATTAAGGAAGTAAGAAAATTGCTATATCTCAGGCTGCCACTACTTCTGGTTCTGCCGGTTTCTCTTTTTCAAGCAGAACTGAGTTATAAAGAGAAGCAAATGAGCTTATAACCCAGATTAATGCCGGGAAGATGCCTACAATCATCAGGATGAACCCAAACAGGAGGATAAACATCGAGACAAATCCCATCAGGAATATGGTCCAGCCATGCCCTCTAGTAAGTCTCCAGCTCATCTCAACTGCCTCGATCGGATCGACATTCTTGTCAAGGACAATATATTTAACAAATGCGAGCCTGCACGCTATAATTATGCCCGGAATAATCAGGGCAAACAGTCCAATGGCGACAAGAGCAAATACGAGGAGGTTTGCAAGAACGATACTCAGGTAATTCTTTGAGAAACCCTTTATAAGCCATTCGAAGTCAGGCTTCTTCTGGCGCACAGATTCCACGAAGATCATTTTACTGCCATAGGTGAATACAGGAACTACAAGGAATGCGTATAGCAGAGCGAGTAATCCCAGAAATGCAGCAAGAACCCCAAGTGAAGCCAGGCTGAATAATCTTTCCCAGTCACCGTGCCAGAAATCCCATGAACCAGGCATAAATCTGTGAAAATCAGATCCGTCGAAGTTAAACTGGAAAAACTTCAGGGGCCCTGTGATTATACCGACGATTATCACTACCAGGAATAATCTCAGAAAATTGTCCATCATAACCCGCCACCCGGTTCCAAAACTATCCCCGAATGTTGGTTTCAGTTTGTAAGTGTTAGTTGTTTCCATTCTTTATTGTATTAAAAGGTGAATTTTCGTTTTCTGAAACAAATGTATACCCTGTTCCCGGAATGGATTTCATACTATAGTATTGAATTTAAATTTTCCTACTTAAGTATGTACGGCAATACTTTAGTTGTATCTACATTTATTTCCTCAATATTATTGGATTTTAATATCTTTAGGTCATGTTGACTTATCTTGTTTGCCTGGTTTTCGTACTTTCTGTTGCACTGACAGCCGGAGGGATTATTCTGTCGGTAAGGTTGCGCAAAAAGTATAAATCGGATATTTTCTCCACTCTGCTTTATTATCTGGTTTTCATATCTGCATTCGGATTTTATGGTATCTGGGGACAGGCAATTGTCAGGATTTTCCTTGCAGAATATATATCCCCCGGGTTGCTCATGAGGTTTACGGGGATAGCCATGCTCCTGGGAATGCCCTTCCTCGTATTTGCATGGCTTATGCTGATCCAGTTTGCAAAAAGCATCTCCGGAAGAGGTAAAAGCAACTGGTTCGTGGTATGGTTCCTCGTATTAAATGTTCTGATAGTTACAGGTGTTGGCTGGCTGATATCAAAGTCAGATGAAAAAATGCCACTTTACCTGATCAAGAATTACTTTATTATAATGAACCTGGTATATTCGGTAACAGGGGCACTAATAATTGCTTTTCCTGTAAGGGGCAAATCATATATTCATGACTACGACCGTAAATTCATTGTCCCGGCCATCATTCTAATCGCTGCCGCACAGTGCGTACCGCTCTTTTATTACACTTCCCAGACATGGCTGGGACTGATCTTTACTTTAGCCTTTTTTACGGGCAACGATTTTCTTCCTCTCTACCTTAACTACGGGACACTATTATCAGCATTTACAGGAGAAAAAGCTGAAAAAGATCTTTCATTCGAGGACTTCTGCAAGAGGTTTGAGATTTCACCCAGGGAATCCGACATTATCCGAGAAATTTGTAACGGGTTAAGTAATAAAGAGATATCAGAGAAGCTCTTTATAAGCCTCCAGACCGTGAAAGACCATACTCACAGGATCTATATAAAGACGAATGTAAAAAGCAGGGTACAGCTTATAACCTGTATTAAGGAGGAAGCAGGAAATTAACAGAGTCACTGAAAAGTCTTACAAATCAGTTTTCACCTTGTTCGGCAAGGGAAATTCCGGCATATCATTTATCTGTAACTTTCCTCTTTAGCACAGAATTCAAGGAAAACAAGCAAAGGTCCGCCGTTAAATTCAAGGGCTACGGTGTTGCCGGTTGCTTCATTCAGTGTTGCCTGCCACCAGTTGCCGAGTTTTATATTTTTAAGAGGGTAACGCAGGCCGGCAGAGGTTATCATCGTTCCTGGATCAATGGAGAATACCGATACCTGCTGTCCGGGAATGGTTTCAATTATGCAGCTTTCCCTGTATGGAAGGAAGATGCCGGTATCTGTTACCATTCTAACTTTTATGAATTTTGAGTATTCAGCCAGCAGGGAGATATTTCCAATAGTATGGTCTTCCCTCTTTCCTGTAGCACCCAGGATAGTAATATCATCATATCCTGATTTATGGCACCATTCCACTGCTTTCGTCAGGTCATTGGTCTCCTGGTTATCGTCTTTAAAGATCCGATCCGGGAATTTAACTGCCAGTTCCTTATCAAGAGAATCCATATCCCCCACTATTGCATCGGGTATGAGTCCGTGATCAATCAGGGTTTTCGTGCTCCCGTCACAACATACTATCAGGCCTGCTTCATTCAGGAAACGAAGCGGTTCCTTATGAACAGGGAATGAGCCGTCGGCAACTATAACAGCTTTTGGCATATTCTTTAAAAATTAATTAATCTCGCATAAATCAGGAACCTTTACTCTACTCCATGCTTTCATGAAACTAAAAATCACTTTTAATCATTAACAATTCATCTCATGGATTTCTTCCATTCATACAAACCGACGAATGACATTACACAATATACGATATAAAGCACCACGGTTGCATAGAGCCCCCTGGTAAAAAAAAGCATTGCTGCTGCGATGTTGACAATTATCCAGAGAAACCAGTGTTCGTAAATCTTCCGGGCCAGCATCCAGGTGGCTACAATTGACAATGAGGTTATGAATGAATCCCACTCAGGCACAGGGGAATCTGTCAGCCTGTCAAGGATAATCCATAATAATGTGTAAAGAGCAATGAAAACGATTAATAAGATGATCCCTTTCTTCATAGTGATCCTGGTAACCCGGAGTGGTTTATTGTCAGCTGTGGAGGGAAGGTTCTCCATATCTTCCTCCCGGGAGGAGACATTTTCCGGACCCGGGTTCCTGAACCCTGGCCCCTTAATCCACCAATACCACCCAAGTATGCTGATAACCAGATAGTATACCTGCAGACTCATATCAGCATAGAGCTTGCCTGTAAAAAATACCCAGATATAAACCGCGGAAGTTATTATACCGACAGGCCACAGCCACAGATTCTGCCTGATCTCGAGGAATACATAGATTATTCCTGTGACCGCCCCAAATATTTCAATATAATTATCTGATATCCAGTTATAAACATTCATAGAAATAAATTAAAACGACACTGAGGCCCTGAACATGACATTGGTCCCGGCCTGCGGAAAAAAATATGCCCAGGTTTTTTCTGCACCGGCTTCATACCAGTTTCCACCATAGGCGTTATTCTCATATTGAGCATTGAAGATATTATTAATAAAAACCTGAAATTCAACGGATTTCAACTTCTTCAGCACCGGTTCGAAGCTTATGCTTAGATTATTTACCAGGTATGGATCAATCATCCTGTTGCGGCTCATTGTATTGTCAAAATATTGCTTCCCGACATATTTTGTAATAAATGCTGCCTCAAGGTTTTTCAAAATTTTAAAATTAAGCTTGCTTGTTCCGGTCACTGAAGGTGAATATGCAATATCTACAGTCCCCAGCCTTTTATTTCCGTAAGTACCTTCCCATGTAATTGTATCATAATCAATATAATATTCTGTGAAATCATTGATCGTATTCTTTGAAAGAGTGAGATTAAGGTCCCATTGAAGGAACCTTGCCGGCCTTAAACCGGCAACGAATTCGATACCGATACGCGAGCTCTTCTTTACATTGGTCATTATTGAATAGCCCGTATTGCTGAGCTCTCCTGTTGGTACCAACTGATTGTCATAATACATCAGGTAGCCGTTTACACCGAGGGAATAATACTTTGACCGGAACCTGTAACCAAGTTCGGTATCATAAAGATGTTCCGGTTCAGGCGTTGACAGCGGATCTCCTGCTGCCTCCTTAAAATCGGACCTTGTTGGCTCTCTGCCTGCCATTGAGAATGACAGCCACCCTTCCTGTCGTTGTGATATTGCCCAGAACAGACCGGCCTTCGGGTTGACAAAACCAAAGTGGTGTTTTTGTTCCAGGTCTTTAAGATCATCATCCTTTCCGGAAATTCTGTAAAGAATATACCTGTACTGGAGATCTCCATAAACAGAAATCTTTTCGTTGAGGGAAATAGTTGTTTTTGCGTAAATGTTGGTCTCAAATTTGGTACCGGTATTAAGATACCATTGGTGGTCTTTTTCAGTATTACCCGGATTATTCATCCAGATTATTTGTCCAAAATGATCACCTGAATAATAGTTTGTTCCTCCTCCGAAAGATGATTCAAACCGGCCCCTGTTATATCTGAGTGTATATACAAGGCCGTAAAAGTCATTCGACATCCATTTCCTCCTGACCATGTCAGTATTTGAAATTGTTGTATCACCAGTGCTTATGTCAGGCAGGCCATAGTCATTAAAAGCCTGGTCTTCCCTGTATTCTTCATAATAACCTTTCCCCCTTGTATAGTGAAATGCCGAGCTGAAGTTCAGTTCATCATTTATCTTCAGTCCATAGATAAGCTGGTAGTGATCCTGCCGGTAGTTATCGCTTTCATTACCATAATACATAGTAACCCCGTTTTCATCGGTATATTCACCTGCCGGGTTGTACCTTCTGTCGGTTGAAAGCATTTCCTGCGTGACTCCCCACCATCCTATGCCGGTATGTTCTTCGCCAAGAATTATATTTGCCTTAAACCGCGACCTGCCTGCAAGAAATACACCTGAGATATATGCAGACCGGTGATCAGAGCCGGTTCTTTTAATATAACCATCGCTTTTAATCTGGGACAGTCTTAGCTGGAGGGCAAATCTGTCAGCCAGCAGTCCTGTGCCGGCAGAAATTGAATTTTTATAAGTGTTAAATGACCCGGCAGAAGAAGATATCGATGCAAAAGGTTCATTTTCAGGACTTTTTGTTTCAATGCTTACTGTTGCGCCAAAAGCACCAGCACCATTGGTTGAAGTGCCTGCACCCCTTTGCACCTGTATGTTGTCTGCAGAGGAAGCAAGGTCAGGAAGGTCGACCCAGAAAACCTGCTGCGATTCGGGGTCATTCAGAGGTATCCCGTCAATGGTGACGTTTATCCTGTTTGCATCTGTTCCCCTGATCCTTAGGCTTGTATAGCCAATGCCGTTACCTGCTTCGGATGTTTCAACAAGCGAAGGTGTCATGCCTAATAAATATGGAATGTCCTGCCCGTTATTTTGCTTTCCCAGGGTTTTTTCATCGAGTGTGGTATATGCTACTGGAGTCCTGTTTCCGGCCCTGGTGGCACTGACTATAACTTCACCGGTCAGCAGAGACTGAGGGAACAGTTCGATATCAAGCTTAGAATTTCCATTGATTGTTATTTCTCTTGATACGGGCTCAAATCCGATGAATGAAAACCTGACACGGTAAGTTCCTTCTCTCAATCCATCTAAGGAATATGAACCGTCTGATCCGCAAACTGTGCCAAGAAATGTATTTTCAACTGCGACACCTGCCCCGGCCAGGAAATTTCCTGAATTATCTTTCACTTTGCCAGATAATGTATAACCCTGCTGTCCATAAGTATAAATGGTAGCCGTCAGACTTAGAATCAGTAAAAAAATGAAATTTTTTTTCCCCATTTCCAATAAAATTATGTTCACTGAAAATGAGGCGGAAATTAAAGGCTGACATTGCGGATACTCTTTCCCTCCGCCGGCATTATCCGGATCAGGTTATAAGGGTATGATCTCAGCCTGTAATTTTAAGGCACCCCATTTCAGAAAGGACAAAGTTAAAAACCTTTTCCCTTTATTGCAATTTTTTTTAAATTAGCATGGAAAAACCTGACAAATGAAAGAACTTCTGGGCAAGCTTAACTATAAAGGCCAGTTGAGGATTGCAGTTTTAAATGCAGATAAATCGTTTTATACAGCTGTTGCTAAAGAACTTACGGGTGTAATTACTGATGATGATATAGACCAGCGTTGTCCGTATGATTTCATGATCCTGTTCGCGAACTCGGTTGCGGATGTCAACCAGCTGGCCCCGGTGGCATTACATAATCTGACTGCCGACGGGATATTATGGTTCTGTTACCCGAAAAAAAGCTCGGAAAAATATGTAGCGGGGCTTGAACGCGACAAGGGATGGAACGCTCTCAATAATGCTGGCTTTTATGGAATCAGGTTGGTATCCGTTGATGAAAACTGGTCGGCGATGCGGTTCAGGAACATAAAATTCATTAAATCGGCTTCCGACAGGTTTCCGAAACATTGAAACAGTTTTATCCAGATTAATAAATTAACCACCCTGCCAGGAGGGTTTTGAGATCGCATTATGATAAAGATCACAAGAATAGAAACACCTCTGGGTGAAATGGTTGCAGGAGCCACCAGGGATGGCATCTGCATGCTGGAATTCTGCGACAGGGAAAATCTTTCCGATGTTTATGAAGAGACCGCAAAGCTTCTTAATGCCGTTGTCAAACAGGGGAACAACTTTCATTTATGGACCCTGAAGAGACAGCTCAAAGAATATTTTAAGGGTAAGAGGAAAGAATTCACGGTTAAGCTTGTGACTCCCGGCACAGAATTTCAGCAGATGGTTTGGAAAAGCCTTCAGAAAATACCCTATGGCGAAACAGTGTCGTACCAGCAACAAGCTGATTCACTAAAAAATACGGGAGCTACACGTGCTGTCGCACATGCAAATGCATCAAACAGAATAGCCATTATTATTCCCTGTCACCGGGTAATAGGGGCTGACGGAGCCCTTGTCGGCTATGGAGGCGGCCTGGCAAGAAAGAAATGGCTTCTTGATCATGAAAAAAAATATTCAGGGAAAGCAGTTGAGCTTGACCTGTTCTGAATTTATAAACACTAATTATTTAATAATGAAAAATCTGTCCACTCAAAAGAGCTTCCTGCTCATTGCATTTACTATAGTTGCCTTAATTTTTTCAGGCTGCGCCGACAACGAACCTGTAAAACTCTGTCTGACAGGCCATACCTATGGCTTCTTCGGTGGTCTCTGGCATGGTTTCATTGCTCCTTTCGATTTTATAGGAATGCTCTTCAGTGATAAAATAACTATGTACGCCCAGAACAATAACGGAGGGTTATATGCCCTGGGATTCCTTCTGGGCAGTGGTGGCTGGGGTTTCTTCGGGGGCAAAGGCGTCCGCAGGATTCAGCACTCCAGGGTAAATTTTCAATCGCAAAGGTTCGACAAAGCCGAGGTAATTGAATAGAATAAAAAACGGGCATTCGGGAGTAACCTCATGATATATTCTTCTTTTAAATACTAATTACAATGAAAAGTTATATTACCATCCTTCTTATAGTGTTCTCTGCCACTTGTGCCGCACAGAAAAAAGACCTTATTTACCTGTGGCCCGGCAAGGTACCCGGTGAAACAAAGGAAAAGGCAAAACCCGGTATTGATACTATTCAGAAAGATGGTGTCCTTAGGTATACCGAAATAACAAATCCAGCACTGGAAGCATGGCCGGTAGTTTCAAAGTCGGAGAAAGTGGCAGCCATAATTATTTGTCCCGGAGGCGGTTACGCAAGACTGGCATACGACAAGGAGGGAACTGAGATAGCTGCCTGGTTAAACAGCCTTGGTATATCTGCTTTCGTTCTTTCGTACAGGGTTCCCAATAAAAGAGCCGGGGCGTTGCAGGATGCACAGAGGGCAATAAGGTTTGTCAGGGGCAATGCAGCCAGGTGGAACATTGATCCGGCAAAAATAGGTATTATGGGATTTTCGGCAGGTGCTGATGTGAGTGCACGGGCATCGATCCTCTTTTCAACAAAGACCTATATACCCGTTGATAAAGCTGACAGTTCGTCGTGCAGACCAGATTTTACTTTACTGATATACCCGGCATATTTTGACCAGGGTGAAAACAGGTCTCTGACAGCTGATCTGAAAATATCATCAACCACGCCTCCGGCATTTATATTCCAGGCTGCCGACGACCGGCTTGCCAACAGTGCCCTGGTGATGGCCGGGGCACTAAGGGATAACAAGATTCCTGTGGAGCTTCACCTTGTTCCGGCAGGTGGACATGGTTTCGGGATGAGGCCCGGCAATCCTGCCGCGGAAACATGGCCTGCGCTGGCTGAAAAATGGCTGAAAACCACCTTAAAATCACTTAAATAGAATACCATGACAGAACATTCAAATGAACAGGAATGCTGCCCGGTTTTTGACCCGGCACCATGGGATTACAAGACCCACGAATGGGTTGATAAACCTTTTATCAGGGACTCTATACCACAGATTTTTCACAGGCCTCTTCCATTGATGATGGGAAAGGTGATAGGCAGGATGTGGAAAAAAGTCCAGGCAGCAGGAGCTGCTACTGAAATGAAAGATTTTCTTCTGCTTGCTTATGATCCATCTCCGTGGAAGAGCGAATTGTACATGGCCGTCACCAAAGAGGTACCTGACGCAGAAAATGTGAAATTTTCAGGTACATTCATAAGCAAGGTTTTTGACGGGCCCTTCACCCATATCCCCAAATATCTCAATGAATTCAGGAGATACCTCGTTCTTAAGGACCTGACAGCAAAGAAGTATTATTTCTATTTCACAACCTGTCCTAAGTGTGCAAAAAAATATGGGCACAATTATATAGTGGCGTTTGCAGAAATATGATCATTCTCAATTCCTTAAATCTAATATCCTAAAACCAATCATGAAAACAACTTCCCTGCATTTCCGGAAACAGACAGGGTCTGTATTCCTGGCAGTGTTGATCCTGTTATGCCTGGTGCTGATAAATTGTTCAGGCCCGCAGAAAGAATCGGCTTCCAGTCTTAAGAAAGGATTCCGTAATCCACCTGAGAGCGCAAAGCCAAGGGTGTGGTGGCACTGGATGAATGGAAATATAACCAAAGAGGGTATCAGGGCTGACCTGGAATGGATGAAAAGATCCGGTATCGGAGGTTTCCAGAACTTTGATGCAAGCCTTTCGACACCTCAGATCGTCGATAAACGACTGGTCTACATGACCCCTGAATGGAAAGATGCATTCCTGTTCACCACGAAGCTTGCAGATTCCCTGGGTCTTGAAATGGCTATCGCCGGATCGCCGGGATGGAGCGAGAGCGGCGGTCCATGGGTATCACCGGCACAGGCAATGAAAAAACTGGTATGGAGTGAGATCACCGTTGAAGGTGAAAAAACTTTTTCAGATACCTTGCCTCAACCTCCTTCAGCTACCGGAATATTTCAGAATATTTCACAACTGGGAGGATATATGACAGGTATGGCTACTGATGCATCTATCCCCAGGTTCTATAATGATGCTGCAGTTGTTGCGTTCCGTCTTCCCGATAAAGATATTTCCTTAAATGAACTGAAACTGAAAGTTACATCCAGCGGTGGAAAGTTTGAGATCACGGCACTTGCTGACGGCGATCTTACCAATTCCACTTTGCTGCCTGTCGGAAAAAAGAATTCAAATGTGTGGATACAATTTGAATTTCCGGAACAACAGACAATTCAATCCCTGTCGATTGTCAGAAGAGAGGTTGGTCTGAGGTTACCGGGAACTCCGGCCACTTCGCAGGTAATGAGGTACCTGGAAGCATCTGCCAATGGCAGGGAATTCACCCAGGTTTTTGAAATTCCTGCAGGCGGATCCCTTCAAAATACCTACACTTTCGCACCAGTCACTGCAAAATATTTCAGGATAAAATATCTTATTCCACCTCCGCCTGAAGAGGCTCCTAATGCTATTCCTGGTCAGCCTCAGGGCACCCCGCAGCAACAGGCTGCCGAACGTGGAATATATATTTCAGAACTAGTGCTTCACCCTGTCGCCCGCATTAACAGGTTTGAAGATAAAGCCGGGTTTACTTCGGCTGCAGGTCTTTTCAATATGGCCACATCACAGGTACCTGAGGATGAAGCAATTAAAAATGATGACGTTGTCGACCTTACCGGGAAAATGGACAGATCGGGGAAGCTGGAATGGATACCACCCGCCGGACGCTGGACAATCATGAGGTTCGGTTACACTCTTACGGGGCACAAGAATTCTCCGGCATCACCAGAAGCAACAGGGCTCGAAGTCGATAAGCTCAGTGCAGCTCATGTGAAGGACTATTTTGTAAACTACCTCGATCAGTATAAGGATGCAACAGGTGGATTAATGGGCAAAAAAGGACTTCAGTATGTAATTACCGACAGCTGGGAAGCAGGTGTTCAGAACTGGACCGACAGCATGAAGACAGAGTTCATGAATCGGCGCGGTTATAACATGGTCAAATGGATGCCTGTACTTGCAGGTCATATCATTGAGAGCTCAGAAAAAAGCGAGAGGTTCCTGTACGACTTCAGAAAGACTATCGGTGACCTTACAACAGAAAATCATTATGATCAACTTACGACGATACTTCATGAGAGAGGAATGGGCCGGTATACAGAATCGCACGAAGGAGGCCGCGCATTTATCGGCGACGGTATGGAAGTAAAACGCAAGGCCGACATTCCGATGAGTGCCACCTGGACTCCGGGAGGTGCTGAAGGTGATGACAGGTCGACGGTATCGACCGGCTACAGGGCCGACGTACGTGAATCAGCAAGTGTTGCCCATATTTACGGACAGAACCTTGTTGCTGCCGAATCCATGACTGCCAGGGGCAATACATGGGCTTTCTCCCCTGAACGTCTCAAGCCGACAGCAGATATGGAGCTGGCATGCGGATTAAACAGGTTTATTATCCATACTTCGGTACATCAGCCTGTATCTGATAAGATTCCGGGATTAGGGCTGGGGCCTTATGGTCAATGGTTTACAAGACATGAAACATGGGCTGAGCAGGCTCTCCCCTGGACTACATATCTCTCGCGCAGCTCCTTTATGCTGCAGAAAGGTAAATTTGTCGCAGACGTTATATATTATTATGGTGAAGACAATAATATAACCGCTCTCTTCGGGAGCAAGTTACCGGATATACCTGAAGGCTATAATTATGATTTCGCCAACAGTGACGTAATCCTGAATGCTCTCACCTTTGAAGATGGATATTTCAGAACACCGGGAGGAACAAATTACAGGTTGCTGGTGCTTGATCCCAACAGCAGGCATATGCCACTCCCTGTTCTGCTTAAGATAAAATCGATGGTGGAGAAAGGCGCAACAGTCTGTGGTCCCAAACCAACCGACTCTCCCAGTCTTAGCGACGATCAGACTGAGTTCAGAAATATAACCGACATTCTCTGGAAAAATGATAATGCAGAAAATATTGTCGGGGCAGGCAAGGTATATTCCGGAAAAACTGCTGCGGAAGCGCTGAATGCAATGCAGATATTACCTGATTTTGAATATTCACGGCAGGATGAAGCGACAAACCTGATGTATGTGCATCACCAGCTATCCAAAGGTGAGTTTTACTGGGTGAATAACCGTAAAAGCCGGGCAGAAGATGTTGTGGCAGTTTTCCGGGTTCAGGGCAAGGTACCTGAGATATGGCACCCGGAAACAGGCAAAACAGAAAAAGCTACCTATAATATTAAGGATGGCCGGACAATTGTTGCCCTTCACCTGGAACCCAATGATGCAGTGTTTGTAGTTTTCCTCAGGAACACAAAGCAGCTTGCTTATAATGAACCACAGGCGACTGAAAACCTGCTTGCTCAGATTGAAGGAGAATGGAAAATAACCTTCCAGCCCGACAGGGGAGCTCCTGCAGAAATCACAGTTGATACACTGGCTTCCTGGAGCGAAAATTCAGATCAGGGAGTAAAATATTTCTCAGGCACAGCAACATATTTAAAGAACATCCAGGCACCCGGAAGCTGGTTCGTTAAAGATTCGAGGATATTGATCGATCTTGGAACAGTTAAAAGCCTCGCTGAAATTTCAGTGAACGGGAAATCACTCGGGATAATCTGGAAAAAACCATTCCGCGTCGATATAACTGACGAGCTTAAAGAAGGTGATAATTCACTGGAGATAAAAGTCACCAACCTGTGGGTGAACAGGTTGATCGGCGATCAGCAGCCTGATGTCACAAAGAAATATACCTATACCACCCAGGCATTTTACAGGGCCGATTCTCCTCTGCTTCCATCCGGTCTCATGGGGCCGGTAAGGATTGTGAGCCTGGTGAAAAACTGAATATGATGGCTGCCTGAAGCTAATATTACGGGCAGCCATCTGAATTTCTTGTCAACTTTCCGGCTTCCGGATTGTTGTTATTATCATATTTATTCAACTATGGAAAATTCATTTAAACGAATAAAAGCTATACTTCTTCCTCCTCAATATCATATGGTAGGAGACGGCTTCCGGGTTCATAATTTTTTTCCATCTCTCCCTGAGATCGGACTCAAAGGAATGAGTCCTTTCTTCCTGATGGACTATAACTCCAAATGGAACGTACCCCCGTCAGAAAGGCAAAGAGGTGTGGGGGTTCATCCACACCGGGGATTTGAGACTGTCTCAATAGCTTACCATGGCAGGATAGCTCATCATGACAGCGCCGGCAACAGCGGTGTCATATACGAGGGTGATGTCCAATGGATGACTGCCGGAGCCGGTGTTCTTCATAAAGAGTATCATGAAAAAGAATTCAGCAAAAAAGGAGGTTTGTTCCAGATGGTACAGCTCTGGGTGAACCTCCCGGCAAAATTCAAGATGACTCCTGCGAAGTACCAGGCTATTGAAAACAGGAATATGGGTAAATATTTCTCTGACGATAAGAAATCAAGGATAGATATCATTGCCGGAGAATTTAAAGGAGTAAAAGGTCCGGCTTTCACATTCACTCCCATGAGTCTATTCAATGCATTTCTTGATAAAGATTCACAGGAAGAATTCTCATTTTCTGAAACAGAGAATACAGGATTACTGGTAATCGATGGCGAGGTAAGGATTAATGACCTTAAGACCGTTGAGGAAAACAGTTTTGTATGTTTTTCCCGTCATGGTAAAAATATTAAGGTTGAAGCCCTGAAAAACAGTACTTTACTTATTCTCAGCGGAGAGCCCATTGACGAACCGATAGCTTCATACGGACCATTTGTTATGAATACTGAGGAAGAGATAAAACAAGCCTACCAGGATTATTATGATGGAAAATTTGGTTATCTTGAGGACTGAATAAATAATCCATAAGATGGCTTTTCACATTAAATCAGCCTCTATAATAAAGGCTGCCGGCACACGGGAAAAAATTATAAAAGAGTTTATAGGAAGGGTCAACAGTAATACTTCAGAAGTAAGCATAGCAGTGATGAAGAGCCCTGAAGGTTGGGAAGAACCCGGGCAGGTACCGGAATTCAATGAATATACCCTTGTTCTCAAGGGGCGGTTAAAAGTCGCAACAGCAAATGGGGAGATAATTGTTTCAGAGGGGGAAGCAATAGTTGCACAAAAGAATGAATGGGTGAAGTATAGTTCCCCGTTTGAAGGAGGAGCAGAATATATAGCCGTTTGCCTGCCGGCCTTCTCGCCTGATACTGTTCATCGCGATGGAAATCAGGACTAAATGTAACAATTTCGTAACACCCTGACCGGCGCTAACAGGTATATTTGTGCCAGTATCAACATTCTATTCTCATCAAAGCCTACAAAAATCCCCCGAAAATGAAGAATATTTATGTCGTTGTGGTGATCTTCATTGTCACGACGTTCCGAATATCCGGCCAGCAGGCGCCTGAAACAAAGTCGGAATTCTTTCCCGATATTGATGGAATTATCAAGGCTAAAGTTGAGTTCGACCTGGATAACTCGCTGGTGAGATTTGAGGTGCGTAATGCCAGGTTCGGGGTTAAGGGAAAGATCAATAACTATATGTCATATAAAGCTGAGCTTGATCTTTCTGATGAAGGCAAAATGAAAATGCTCGATGCTTATGTTAAGTTCACTCCTCTCAGGAACCTAGACTTTTACCTGGGTCAGAGAAAAATTCCGTTCAGCACCGATTATATGAGAAGTCCTGCCGAGAACATCTTTGCCAACAGGTCATTCCTGGCTAAATATATAAATGACGGCATGCGCGATATTGGCTTTTATGCTGATTATAAAATTGATGGATCAATACCTGTAGACATACTGCTTGGTGCAGTGAACGGTACCGGCAACAATAATCCTCAATGGATTGAAAAGCCAAATTTTGTAAGCCGGCTTAGTGTTGGTCCGGAGACAGGTTTCAGGGCAACAGGAAATTTGTACTACGGAGAAGCCGAGTACAAGGATCACCTGGCACTTTTTGGCGGGGAGCTCCGGTATTCAAAAGGCTCTTTTTTCATTGAATCTGAATATATAAGCCGCAACTGGACCGATACAACGGCAACACGGATCCATGATGACGGACTATATATTCATTCTTATTATAACTTCTTTGTCGACAGGAAAATGATTAAGCTTATCACCCCGACAGCGCGCTGGGACTTCATCGGCAATTCAGTTTTTGGCGGGGAGGTGAGCGCCGGCAGACTGACCTTCGGTGTGAATGTAGGCTTTGAATCCAAACCGTTTTATTCAGAGATAAGGCTTAACTATGAAAATTATCTGAAGGGGAGTCTTCCTGCACATACCGATAAGCTGACCCTGGAGTTCATAGCCAGGTTCTGATATTAGCATACGTGAAATTCTGAAGTTGTGGAAAGTATCAGGCCAGCCCGGACAGAGATCCCGGCCGGGAAATCATTGCTCCCTGCTCTTCTTCAAATCCCTGTTCTTCTTTGCCTTGACCACCAGGTAGATCACGAAGATCACTCCCAGGCCAATAAGTATATGACCTATATAAGGGAAGATTTTATCTCTGAGCTCATATACATAATACCCGATAACAGCCAGGATGACATTCCAGATTCCGGCACCGATAAAGGTATAGAGGATGAAATCGCGGATGTTCATTTTAGCAAGGCCTGCCGGTATCGAGATAAGATGCCTTACTCCCGGTACAAGGCGTCCTATGAATGTTGACGATTTCCCGTTGCGTCTGAAATATTCTTCTGCATGGATAACTTTATCCCTGGAAAGGAGAAACAATCTTCCGACTTTTGAATCGGCGAATTTGTATATCAGCGGACGGCCAAGGAATAATGAGAGATAATAGTTAACCAGCGATCCGCAGAGGGCCCCAAATGTGCCAAAGACTACTACAAGGAATACATTCAGATCGCCCTGCCCTGCCTTATATGCTGCAAATGGGATCACTACTTCCGAGGGCATGGGGAGAAAGGTGCTCTCAATAAGCATCAGGAGCCATACCGTGAAATAGTTCAGATTGGCCATGTACCAGTCAAAGACAGATTGAAATATTTCCATTATTCCTTATATATTTTCAAGGTGCCAAAGATAGGTAACATTTTATATTATTTGCAGGTGAGTCACCGGTTCAGCCCTGCAGGATTATTGTTTCGACAATTCCCCTGAGGAGGGTAGACTCACTGGTATTCCGGCAGATTGAGGTTCTCCGAAGTCGGGTGTACCATCACTATTCCAGCCGAAATTCTGTGCCCTTGGTGTACGGAATCTTCCGCAACCCTGGCCTGCAGCCGGGTTAGCATGATACAGTATCCAGTCCTCCCTGCCGTCAGGCGAAGTGAAAAATGAATTATGCCCCGGTGCATAAACCGAGGCCTCAGGTTTAGCCTTGAAAACCGGAACAGGATTCTTTCTCCACGAGAGCGGATCAAGGAGTTTCCTGCCACCTTTGAAGGCAAGCATACCCAGGCAGTAATTTTCTGTCCAGCAACCACTCGCTGAATAGATTATAAACAATCTCCCGTTTTTCTGCAATGCAACCGGCCCCTCGTTGACGTTAACATGCGGGACATCATCCTTATTATTAAGGTCGCCCACTCTCTCCCAGTCATACTCTGGTGCTGATATCAGGACTCTCTTTCCATCTATTGTCCAGGGATTTTTCATCCGGGCAATGTAAATATTCTGCTGGCCGTTCACATCTCCTTCCCACCCTGACCAGATCATATATAATTTTCCTTTATAGGTAAATACAGAACCGTCTATAGCCCATTTGTCGCTAGGATCCGCCACCTTCCCTTTAAATTCCCAGGTCCCTGAAAGAGGATCGGCAGAAGCATTTTCAACGACATACATCCTGTGGTTCCTGTTCTTTCCATCATCGGCAGCAAAATACATATACCATTTCCCATCGATGAAGTGCAGCTCGGGAGCCCATATCTCCCTGGAATATGATGTTCCCTGCGGAGGAGTCCAGATTACCTTTTTACCTGAAGTTCTCAATTCATTGAGGTTCTTTCCTTTACAGATAAAAAGATTACTGCCGGAAGTACTGGTATAATAAAAAAGCGAGTCTTTGAAAATTATCCAGGGGTCGGCACCAGACTGAAACAAAGGGTTAATGAATGTTCCGGAGCTCTGGGCAGAATCAGTGTTCACATTTACTGTTAAAATGGCAACTGCCAGGAGAAGAATTCTGCAATATTTCAGGTTCATTTCTTAAGGGTTAAAGTAACGAGATTTACAGAAGAAGGATTAAGTCTGAGATCCAGTTTCTTTCCGGCAAGGGTCAGCGCACTTATTTCAGGACTAATATTTGCAGGACCGGCTACAGCATTAAAATCGTATAATCCCCCGGCTTTCAGTATTTCCAGTTCTCCATTTTTCAGGAATGATCCACCTTCCAGGTTGATCCTGATAGATTTTGGCGATCGGGAGATATTCACGATCTTGACATATACCATGGAAATGGTTTTATCAATTACAGCCGATGCATATATGCTGTCGGCTCCCACAACAGGTTTTCCCTGGTTAAGAGCCGGGATAACATTTGTACCACGGTGTGTTGAGAATAACTTCTGTACATAATAATTAGGAGTACCTATGGTTCGTAAATTATCGAACCAGATCAGGTCGGGCCTCCACTGCCAGGCATCAACATGAGCCAGCAACGGTGCATATGAAGCCATATTAACAACATCTGCATTCCTCTCCAGTCCTGTCATAAAGGCTGCCTCAGCGAGAGCGCTCAGCCACATATTCCTTGATTCAGGATCCTTACCCTCCTTGCCATGTGCTGCATATTCTCCGGCAAAAACTTTAATCGGTCCCCTGGCATAATTGTCGTAACGACCGGCATTTTTAAAGAACCACTCAGGAGCCATATAATAATGTTCATCTATGAGAGAAGGGCTCAGTTTGCGAAGCTCTTCCCAGGCATAGTCGAAATATTCACCTGATGAATAAGGTCCTGCCCCGGACACTATTTTTATTTCCGGATGTTTTTCCTTCAGCGCCTTTTCAAACAGTTTATACCTTTCAATATATTGCTGGTCCCACTGTTCATTTCCGACACCTATATATTTAAGGTTAAAAGGTTCAGGGTGGCCCATCGATGCTCTCAGTCCTCCCCATACTGTTGAAACCGGACCGTTGGCAAATTCTATCAGGTCGAGAGCGTCCTGGATATAAGGGTCTAATTCATTAAGGGGAACAACTTCTCCCGCATTGAACTGGCACGACATCCCGCAGTTAAGAATAGGGAGAGGTTCTGCTCCCATATCTTCAGCAAGCTGAAAATATTCAAAGAAACCAAGACCGAAACTCTGGAAATAATCAGGGGCCTGCCGGTTCCACATTTCCATATTCCACCTGTTAATTATAAGTTTCCTGTCTTCAACAGGGCCTACAGTATTTTTCCACTGGTACCTGTTGGTGATATTTCTCCCTTCTACAATACATCCACCCGGAAATCTTATAAACCCAGGCTTCAGATCGGCGATCATCTGTACAAGATCCTTCCGCATTCCCCCGGGTCTTCCTTTCCATGTATCGGCAGGAAAGAGCGATACCATATCTATATCTGCTGATCCTTTTCCCGAAAATAATACACGTAAACCAGCACCCGGATCAGTTTTGGCAGCCTGGACAGAAGTCTTATATCTTTCCCATCCTTCTTTAAGTTCTATGCTCCCTGTTGAGCCGATCAGCGCACCTGTGGAATCGATGATCTCTGCCTTCATTTTAATTTGTGATCCCGGGGAGATCCTGGCATCAATTGAAAAATTATAAAGCTCGCCATTCTTAATTCCCATACCTCTGAATCCTTCATTCGAAAGTCCGAAGTATCCTTTCTCTGCATTTACATAAACAGTGAGGTAATGTGGATTACCCTTTTTTTCGGGAGAGTAAAATGTAGGCACAGCACGTCCGGTGCCGTTCTGTTTCACCAGTTCCCATCCTGACAATGGGAGGGTAAACTCAAAAGACCTGTTTTTCACCAGTTCGGCATAGATCCCTCCGTCTGCCGCAAAATTGATATCCTCAAAGAAGACACCCCACATAGTCGGCTGGATATCACAGACAGGTTTGTTTGCAATAACGTTTATCTCATAGGGCTGTTGCCCGTAAAGGCTCAGCTGGATTGCAGCCAGAAGTATAAATAGTATTTTCTTCATATTCTTACTTTTTACTTTTACCTTTTTACTTTTACCCTGAACTCTTATAACCCCTATTTCTTAAACGGCACTTTTGCAGCAGCGTCGTACATCTTACCGGCAGCTTCTTTCAGCCTGGCCTCAGGCACTTTAGTCACCTTCCTGTCGTATGTTAAAAGTCCGTTGCACTCTACCTCAACATCGGTTGTCTGGGTATATATTGCAGCTGAAAGTCCTCGTCTGATATAAGGTACCATCTGCAGTAAATAATTGTTATAAGTCATAAATAAAGTATCGGCATCTTTGAATGATCTGTAGCCCCAGTTATTTTTATCAAGCCAGGTATGTCCTTCAAGAGGAAGCCCCAGTCCTCCGAATTCTCCCAGCACAAGTGCCTGTGACGATCCGAAGACTTCCGGTTTTGGCATTACAGGTCCGGGGTAATTATGCAGATCGAGGATCTGTCCGGTCTGATGAAAATTTCCTCCGCTGGCACTGTTTACAAGCCTTGACGGGTCCTTTTGCATTGTCCATTCGGTAATCTCTGTTGTTTTAAACTGCCCCCATGCTTCATTGAAAGGCACCCATACTATAATACATGGATGATTGTAAAGAGACTCAATTATAGCGTTCCACTCCGTTCTGTAGATCCCTTCTGATTCGGCACTCCTGATTTTATCATTTCCTCCTTCCATCCCGGGATTGGTATTCCATCTTGTTCCTCCCATATCGCCGCTTGGCATATCCTGCCAGACGAGCATACCTGATTTGTCGCAATGATAGTACCATCTGTCGGGTTCTGTCTTCACATGTTTACGTATCGCATTGAATCCCATAGCTTTTGTCTTGATGATGTCGAACTGCAATGCCTCATCAGTCGGTGCAGTATATAGGCCGTCGGGCCACCATCCCTGGTCGAGCGGACCATATTGAAAGACGAATTTATTATTGAGCATCATTCTGAGGACTCCGTTCTCATCCGTTTTAAGTGAAATTTTTCTCATAGCGAAATAGCTTTTCACTTCATCCACCGGCTTACCGTTGCGCACTATGGTAATTTTGAGATCATATAAGAAAGGATCGTCAGGCGACCATAGTTTAGGTTGCTTTACAGGAAGTGTGATACCCTCGCCAAGAGTCTTTTCAGCTTCCGAAACCATGCGGTCGCCATCCCATGCAGAAACCTGAATAATGTCGCCCTGGACCGGGTCAACAACTTTCAATGCAACTGAAAGATTCTGATTATCAATATCCGGTGTCAGCTTCATTGATGCGATATGTGTTTTCGAAACAGCTTCGAGCCATACTGTTCTCCATATTCCTGTTACAGAGGTATACCAGATACCCCCGGGCTTAAGTACCTGTTTGCCACGTGGCTGAGGACCTTTATCGACGGGGTCGGTGACTTTCAGTTCCAGGAGCTGTGGTCCGCTTCCCTTAATAAAACCGGTAATATCAAAGTAAAAAGGATCATAGCCGCCTTTATGTGATCCGGCAAGCGCTCCGTTGATATATATCTCTGACGACCAGTCGACAGCGCCAAAATGAAGAATTATATTTTTCTTCCGGAAGGTGGCGGGTACAGTGAACCTGGTACGATACCAAAGGGCATTGTCCGGTCCTACTGTTTTCCCTATACCTGATAATGCAGACTCAACAGCAAAGGGAACAAGTATCTTTCCCTGGAATACTACTGGTTTTGAATCAGTGGCTGAAGTTATAGAATAGTCCCACAGCCCATTAAGGTTCTTCCACTCAGAACGTACCATTTGGGGCCTGGGATATTCCGGCAGAGGATTCAGCGGATCAACTTTTTCGGCCCACGGAGTGGTAATCTTGTTTCCTGCTATTTTCCAGTCTGCTGCCTGGGATTTCAGAATAACTGGAAATACCAGCAATGCCAATAATAATAAAGGTATCTTTTTCATATTTTCTGTTAATTCGATTTATTATAGTATCGGGATAAATGCTTAAAAAACAACAGTATTATTGCTATATTCTTGTTAATTAATTAGTTACATTATGTATTATAAACCGGGTGAAGATGCACTCCGGGATACGCCTCTTATCCAGCCTGGGATTGCGTTGGCCAGGATAACAATTACTGAAATTATTATTGAAACTGTAAGAACAAGGTTTATTAATCCGGGGACCATTGTTGCTTTCTCCAGCATTTGCGGCACATAGATATTCTTAATATTAAGGAATGCCGCAGTCATAGTTGTAATACCGACAAAGGTCATAGGGAGTATTGTGATCCACGCATACCTGGCTCGTCCCCGATTTATGATATACGAAGTGCCGATTGCCAGTGCTATTGTTGCCAGCAGCTGATTTGCAGTACCGAACATAGGCCAGATGGTAGAGACACTGCCGGTATAGATAAAGTAGCCCCAGGCAAAGACAATTATCCCGCTGGTTACCAGGTTCCCCGGCAGCCAGTTTGTCCGTTGGAACGGCTTATATATCTTACCAAATGCCTCCTGGAGAAGGAACCTGCCAATCCTTGTTCCGGCATCGATTGTTGTAAGGATGAAAAGAGCTTCGAACATTATCGCAAAATGATACCAGTACGACATCAGGTGCTTCATACCCGGAATAGAAGAAAAGATATATGCCATTCCGACTCCCAGGGATACGGCACCACCAGTCCTTCCGGCGATCTTTTCACCGACACTGGCAGACAGCTGGTCTAGATTTGATTCTGTAAAGCCCATATCATGAAGCCTTGGAAGGATAGCCTGGAATTTCTCAACGGGTACATTTATCTGGAAATAATCAAGAGGTAGCAGGCTGGTAGCTGCAATAAGAGCCATAATGCTGACAGCCCCTTCAGTGAGCATCGCACCGACTGCAATAGGTTTAATATCAGATCGCTTCATAAGCATTTTGGGAGTCGTTCCCGAGCTTACCAGTGAATGAAACCCTGATATTGCTCCGCATGCAATGGTTATAAAAAGATAAGGAAACAGCTTCCCGGGGATGATAGGGCCTCCGCCTTTCCCGAATTCTGTGAATGAAGGCATTTTTATTCCAGGGGCTACAATTATGAGACCTATCGCCAGAAGGGCAATTACCGAGATCTTCATAATCGAGCTCAGGTAATCCCTGGGCGAAAGCAAGAGCCACACCGGCAGCACGGAAGCAAAAAAACCATAAAGTGCAATAATTATGGTAAGCGTGCGGTGGTCAAAGGTGAACCATGAAGCGAACTGTGAATCAGGAACATAACGGCCTATTACCACAGCAAGTACAAGAAGTATTACTCCGGCAATGGTGGCTTCAACTGTTTTTCCTTTCCGGATCCTGAACATCCAAACACCCATAAGTATGGCTATCGGAATTGTGGAAGCGATGGTGAAAGTCCCCCATGAACTTTCTGCCAGTGCATTGACAACCACAAGTCCTAATCCTGCAAGTGCGACAACAATTATCAGTATTATGGCAAAGGTTGTTGTGATCCCGCTGGCTTTATTGATCTCTTCGCGTGCTATTACAGCAAGTGATTTGCCATCATGGTCAACAGAAGCTGTAAGGATAATGAAGTCGTGAACTGCCCCGGCCATTACAGCCCCTATGAGCATCCACAGGAAACCCGGCATAAAACCGAATTGTGCTGCAAGTACCGGGCCCACCAGGGGGCCTGCTCCTGCGATTGCTGCAAAATGATGGCCAAATAATACCCACCTGTTCATCGGGTAATAATTCTGGCCGTCGTAGAGTCTGTGTGCTGGTGTGGGACCAAGCTCCTGGCTGACAGCTACTTTAGCAGCAATAAAACTGAAATAGAACCGGTAAGCAAGTGCAAAAAGCACAACAGTACCGATCACAACAGGCATTGCATTCACAAACAGATAATTTTTCAGGATTAAAAGAACACAACAAAATTAATATTTCTGTTATCCTTTACAAGTAAGACATCGGGGAAATAACTTAATTGCTGTTTCTTCCTGAAGGGGATGAAAAGTGATTTTGATATTAAGTGAATATTTGTAAATTGCATATGATCATAATTGAGTTTTAACGACGATTTCTCTTCAATATCAAAGTTAAGGGAACGATAAAAATTACAGGCTGCTAAACCACTAAAAGCGAGGATATGAGTGTAGAACGTACATTTGATTTACTGGACAGGTACAGGGAGAAATTCCCTGAGAAGAAAGATGCTCTCTGTGGAAAGCATGAGGGAGTGTGGATAAGCTACAGTACCCGGGACTATATTGATTATTCATACAACTTCAGCTATGGTCTCCTGGAGAAAGGCTTAAAAAAGGGAGACAAGATAATGACTGTTTCAGGCAACAGGCCTGAATGGAATTTTGCAGACCTGGGAATGTCGATGGCGGGAATTATCCATGTCCCGGTTTTTACATCACTGAGTATCTCTGATTACCAGTACATTATCGATCACAGCGAAGCCAGCATGATACTGGTTGCAGATAAAAAGCTGTTAAAAACTGTCAGCCCTGCAGTGGCCCTTTCAGGAAAAAATATCCCGGTGTATACCTTCGACGAAATAGAGGGAACAAAAAACTGGAAGGAGATCATTAAGTCCGGTGCTGAAAACTCAGCAAAGCATAAAGAGACCATAGAAAAAATTAAATCGTCAATCCGGCCCGATGACTTTGCATCACTGATCTATACTTCAGGGACAACAGGAAAGGCTAAAGGTGTTATGCTGACGCACAGGAACATGGTAAGCAATTTCCTGTCAGCGGCATCGGTCTTTAATTTAAGTCCCGACGACAAATACCTTAGCATACTCCCTCTTTGTCATGTGGGCGGAAGACTGGGAAATTACCAGACCCAGTATAGCGGATCAAGCATATACTATGCAGAGAATATGGGTACCATTGCCTCCAATATGGGCGAGATTAAACCTGATGGCTTTGATGCTGTGCCCAGGGTTCTTGAGAAATTCTATGACGTTATCATTTCAAAAGGAAACAAGCTTACAGGCATAAAGAAAAAACTCTTTTTCTGGGCTGTGAACCTTGGTCTCAGATACGAGCCTCATGGCGCTAACGGTTGGTTTTATGAGAGAAAGCTTAAGATAGCCGACAAGCTGATATTCAGCAAATGGCGTCAGGCCCTGGGTAACAGGGTAAGGATCGTCGGGTGCGGCGGAGCAAGCCTGCAAGCCAGACTGGAAAGAATATTCTGGGCAGCAGGGATTAAAATAATAAATATGTACGGACTGACAGAAACCTCACCCATAATCACGATTAACAGGACTGAGAAAGGTAAGGTAAAGCTGGGATCAGTGGGTATGACTATCGAAGGCGTAGAAGTAAAGATCGCGGACGACGGAGAGATCCTGTGCAAGGGCCCTAATGTTACCCCCGGCTATTACAAAGATCCCGCCCTGACAAGCCAGGCATTCGACAGTGAGGGATGGTTCCATACCGGCGATATAGGGCATATCGAAGATGGTAAATTCCTGATGGTCACCGACAGGAAAAAAGAAATCTTCAAGCTCTCCAATGGTAAGTTCATTGCCCCGCAGATAATCGAGAATATCTTCAAGGAATCCCCGATAATTGACCAGATAATGGTCATCGGTGAACATGAAAAATTTGCGAGCGCCCTTATCTCTCCCAATTTCAGGTATTTCGACGACTGGAAATCCACCAGGAATCTCGCTTTCACAAATAATGAAGAGCTTATCCGTGAACATGAGGTTCAGTCATTCTTCTCGAGCGAAATTGACAGGCTCAATAAAAAACTTAGCCCACCGGAACGTATTAACAGGTTCCGGCTGGTTCAGGATGAATGGTCGCCATCTACCGGCGAGCTCTCTCCTACTCTGAAGCTGAGGAGACAGTTTATCAACGAAAAATACAGGGACCTGATTACCCAGGTATACTTGAAATAGAAACACTTTAACCCGGGCTTGCATAAAAGATTGTAAACCTGCTGAATGAATTTTAAAAAAGATATTTTGCAGTATTTCAACCTCCTGAATAAATGAATCTTATTAAAGTAACTGACCGCAAGACCGGGAAAATGTTCCTCGATACACCAAGGGTTATTTACAGGAATGATGAAACCTGGGTCTGTCCTCTCGATAATGATATTAAAACGGTATTTGACCCGGATAAGAACACCTATTTCAGGCATGGAAAAGTAGAAAGATGGGTTCTTACCGACGATTCAGACTGTCTCATAGGCAGGATAGCAGCATTTATAGACTATAATCTCTGCAACACCTATGACCAGCCGACAGGCGGAACAGGGTTCTTCGAGTGTATCGATGACCAGAAGGCCGCCTTCCTGCTTTTCGACACTGCGAAGAGCTGGCTGGCGGAACAGGGCATGGAAGCAATGGACGGACCGATAAACTTCGGAGAGACAGATAAATACTGGGGACTCCTTGTTAATGGATTCACACATCCTTCGTTTGAAGTTCCATACAATCCGCCATATTACCAGGGACTTTTTGAATCGTACGGATTCCAGGTTTACTACAAAATGGAAGGCTTCCATCTCGACATTACAAAGAAAATGCCCGACAGGCTTCTTAAAATTGCCGGATGGATATTGAATAAGCCCGGCTACTCATTCCGTCACTTCAGTTGGGATGAGGAGGAAGAACTCATAGCAGATTTTGCTGCTGCCTTCAATGAAGCATGGGCATCATTCAAAAAACATTTTGAACCTCTTGAACCTGCATATATTAAGGAAGTGCTGAGAAAAGCCAAACCCATCCTCGACGAGGAGTTTATCTGGATAGCCTATTTTGAGGGAAAACCCATAGGTATATTTCTTATGTTCCCCGACCTTAATATGATCCTGAAACACCTCAACGGTAAACTTGGTCCAGCAGGTATCATAAAATTTCTGTGGCTCAGGAACAGAAAAACCATGACCAGGGCAAAAGCTTTGCTGATGGGTGTTATTCCCAAATACCAGAACCATGGAATAGAATCGGCATTTATCTATAATCTTCAAAAAGTCTTCGACAGAAAAAATCATTATACCGAAATAGAATTCTCCTGGGTCGCAGACTTTAATCCCAAAATGAGGAAAATTTTCATTGCTGTCGGTTGTGTGCCTGTTAAGAATTACATTACATACAGGTACCTTTTTGACAGGACAAAGGAATTTAAAAGATACCCGATCCCTGATATAGTTTGAAGTTTGAAGTCAGGAGTGACTAGAGTTAAAAATATAGAAGTAGACTCCCGGTATTTTAATCATTTGATATGAAATATGATATTATTATAATTGGCGGAGGCCTGGGAGGTCTTACTGCCGGTGCAAAGTTGTCGAAAGAGGGTAAAAAAGTCCTTCTTATCGAGAAGCATAAAAAGCCTGGAGGTTGTGCCACAACCTTCAGACGGCGCGATTTCATACTCGAGGTGGGGCTCCATGAGCTTCATGGTCCGGCTCCAGGAGATCTTAAAATGAAAATATTCGATGAGCTTGATGTTTTCTCCCATGTGGAATTTATAAAGATCCCCGAATTCTACAGATTCATCAACGGACGTTCAGATGTAATAATACCACACGATCCGGTATCTGCTGCTGAGTTGCTTACAACATGTTTTCCTCATGAGGCAGATGGCATCAGGGCCTACTTCGAGCAGCTGATGAAACCAAAGAAGAAGGCCGCCGGGGAACAGGTTCCGGACGGGAGCATAGGTGATTTCCTTGAATCAATTATTAAGGATGAGGAGCTCAAGCTTATCCTCCTGGGAAACCTCGGTTATTATAATGATGATCCTTATTCTTTGTCCCTGGCATATTATTCCCAGGCACAGGGAAGCTACTATTCGGCAGGGGCCAGCTTTATAAAGGGCGGATCGCAGGTACTCTCGGATTATCTTTCCGGCTACATCTGCTCCCATGGTGGAGAAGTAATTCTTAATCATCGTGTTACTTCAATTTTTTCAGATAATGGAAGGCTGGCAGGCGTTAACTATATAATGAAAAATGACCCTTCCGAAGAAGTTAAAACAGCTTTCGCTAATGAGATCATTGCCGGAAGCTCTGTACCAGGACTGGTGGATCTCCTGCCAAAAGATGAAGCCCTGAAACTTTCTTCGGAGCTCAAAGGACTCTCACCCGGGCCTTCACTGCTGACACTTTACCTGGGATTTTCCAGACCACTCAAAGAACTTGGCTGGAATAATTATTCTGCCTTCATTTTTGACAACACTGTCAAAACACAGGCCGATATTGTTAAAAATAACCATGCCGGCTTCGCAGAGCGTCTGTTCACCTTCGTCGATTACGGACAGATCGACTCGGGTCTTGCCCCTGAAGGCAAAAGTGTGGGGGCTGTCTGTTGTATAGATTATATAAAAGACTGGGAGATACTAACCAGGGAAGAATATAATATAAAGAAAGAGCTGGCAGCCACGGAACTTACCGGAAGACTTGAACATTTGATCCCTGGAATAAAAGGTATTATAGAATACCGGGAAGTAGCGACACCGATGACGGTGAAGAGATATACTCTCAACGACGAGGGGGCTGTTTACGGATTTGCCCAGGTGCCTTCACGAAAATCGATTGATCTCTCAAAACTTCCTGACAACCTTCATTTTGCTTCAGCATGGGGCAGAACGGGAGGAGGTTTTTCAGGGGCTATCTTTGGAGGATATCTTTGTGCGATAAATATTCTGAGAAAGAGACAGACTGCGAGCCAGTGACATACTTTAATTGGATCGTTCAATCCTTTTATCGACAGGCTGTTCAATTAAAATCGGTACCTTTTCCACTATGGTCCTTGAAGGATCGAGTTGGAGGGCTTTTTCTTCAGGGATGCTCAGATACCACACAAGGTTGCGGATCGCAAGTATGAAATTTTCGAGGTTGGAAAGCTTGAAATCCCGTATCATGACCCTGTCTATCAATACAAATTTGAAATCGGCAGGCATTCCGTGTTTCTTCAGCGAGTTAAAACTGCTCTCCAGTTTTATTTCACCTGACTGAACAAGATCTTCAATAACCTCCCTGAAATAGAGATTGATCTTTGGATCGATTTTAAAACCTATGTGGAAATCTATACGGATAAGTATCCCCGGCAGTATCTGGGTAACTTTATACTCAAACTGGTTCGGATCATCGACTTTGTCAACATGAAGCAACCAGTAAGTTTCTGCCCGTTTGGGCTGTTTCCGGAAGATGGAATGGATAACCTTCGATTCAATCTGATCCATTCTGTTTGCCTTAATTATATATGCAAGGTTTGTCGCATATTTCGGGACACTTTTATCGTTTCTGAGATCCCTGAACATCTCAATATAGTCGCCCAGGTTAATAAAAGTAATATGGCGGTTCTTTATTTTCCTTCCGAAATACCATCCATACATTATCAGCGAGTACAGTGTTGCAAGAAGAAGGGTGAACCATCCGCCATATTTGAATTTATGAAGGTTTGCAATAAGGAAACTGGTTTCTATGGAGAGGAAGACAGCCATCAGCAGAATTGAAAGGCGCTTATCTAGTCCATTCTGGTACAGGTAGTTAGCCAGCAATAACGTGGTCATTATCATAGTTATTGTAATGGCCAGCCCGTAAGCTGCCTCCATATTTGAGGATTCCCTGAAGAACAGAACAACGAGGCTGCATAACAGCCAGAGAGACCAGTTTACGAATGGAAGGTAGACCTGGCCCTTGACAAATGTGGGGTTCATAATCTTAACCTGTGGCCAGAAATTCAGTGACACTGCTTCACTGATAAGTGTAAAAGAACCGCTTATCAGTGCCTGGCTGGCAATTATGGCAGCAGCTGTTGAGATAAGAATGCCGATCAGAAGGAACCACTGGGGCATAATCGAAAAGAACGGGACAGCCCCGGACCCGGGAGTATAGTCCATCAACAGCCATGCTCCCTGCCCGAAATAGTTTATCACCAGCATTGTCTTGACAAATATCCATGACACCCTGATATTCTTCCGGCCGCAGTGGCCGAGATCGGAATAGAGTGCCTCCGCACCTGTGGTACAGAGGAAAACAGCACCGAGAAGGATGAAACCGCCAGGATAGGTTGCAAGGAACTTTACAGCATAAACGGGGCTCAGAGCTTTTAAGATTACCGGATAATGGATTACCTGGCTGAATCCAAGTATACCTATCATGAGGAACCAGATGACCATCATAGGGCCAAAGGTGGTCCCCACAAATTTGGTCCCGAATTGCTGAATAAAAAAAAGCAGTGCAAAAATACCCAGCACAATAGGAATAACAGGTATATCAGGATTTATAAGCTTCAGTCCCTCAATTGAGGAAGTGACAGTAATTGCGGGAGTAATGACACCATCGGCAAGAAGGGCACCTCCTCCCACAAGTGTAAGTATGGCTACCCAGGGAGTCTTCTTCCTGATAAGGGCAAATAACGAGAATATCCCACCTTCACCTTTATTATCGGCCCTGAGGGTGATTATCACATATTTGAGAGTCGTCTGAAGGGTGAGTGTCCAGAAAATGCACGACAATGAACCAAGAATGAGAAGTTCATTGAATTCTGATGCACTGCCTATTATGGCCTTAATGGTATAAAGAGGGCTTGTTCCGAGGTCTCCATAAACAATCCCAAGTGTAACCAGCACCCCGGCCAGTGAAAGTTTCTTAATATCTGCCGTATGGCCTTCAGAACTCATTCGCGGGTGTCAAAAAAAAATTTATGCTGTCTTTGAAATACCATAACAATAAAATCATCCCCGGGGGAAATTATTGGATTCGTTTGATCCTGTAAGGTAAAGGCCTGTCGATAGTTATCGGCACCTGTTCCTCAATTGTATTTGTAGTATCGAGGTTGAGCGTCCTTATGTCGGATATGCTCATACGTCTAACAATAGAATGCAGCCAGAGAGTAAAGTTTTCCCAGGTTGAAAGAGTATAATCCCGCGACATTATCCTGTCGATAAGGATGAATTTGAAGTCGCCTTCGACATCATGTTTCTTCATCGAATCAAAACTGCTGCTCAGAGTTATTTCTCCTGATTTTTCCATATCCTCAAGCACTTCCCTGAAATACAGGTTTATTTTTGGTTCTACCTTAAAGCCAAGCCGGAAATCAATCCTTATTAATATTCCCGGGATGATCTGATTAACATGATAATCGAACCTGTTAGGTTCATTTACCCTGTCGACATGGAGGAGCCAGTAAGTATCAGCCCGTTTAGGCTGTTTCATGAAAATGGAATATATGACTTTAGATTCAACCTGGTCGGACCTGTTAGCGCGGATTATATATACCAGGTTGGTTGCAAACCTTGGCACTGATTCATCCCTGCTCAGGTCGCTTAGCAGGTCTAGGTATTTATCGAGGTCAGCAAAGGTAATATAACGGTTCTTTATCTTCCTGCCGTAATACCAGCCATACATTATGAGGAAGTATATTGATGCGAGCATCAGGGTGAACCATCCGCCGGATTTGAATTTATGGAGGTTGGCTATCAGGAAGCTTCCTTCTATTGTTATATATGTCATAAAGAGCAGAAGCACAAGCCTGTGATTGACCCCCTTCTGAAGCAGGTAATATGAAAGCAGGAGAGTGGTCATTATCTCGGTAATATTTATTGCAAGCCCGTATGCGGCATTCATATTTGAGGATTCCTTGAACCAGATCACAGTAATGCTGCAGGCGATCCACAAAACCCAGTTTACAAAAGGAAGATAAACCTGGCCACGGACCCAGGTAGGATGTAAAATCTTCACCTTGGGCCAGAAATTCAGGGAGACTGCCTCGCTGATAAGGGTAAATGATCCGCTGATTATTGCCTGGCTTGCAATAATTGCTGCCGCAGTGGCCAGAAGTATCCCCGGGATAAGGAACCAGCCAGGCATGATCTCAAAAAACGGGTTTACATCTGCACCCCTCTCAAGATGATTCATGAGCCAGGCACCCTGCCCGAAATAGTTCAGGAGGAGAGCCACTTTTGCAAATGACCAGGCTGCCCTGATATTTGATTTCCCACAATGACCCAGGTCAGCGTAAAGGGCTTCAGTTCCCGTAACAGCAAGGAATACAGAGCCTAGCAGTATGAACCCGCCAGGATACTCAACGAGGAACCTGTACGCATATACCGGATTTATTGCTGTAAGGATAGAGGGATGCTTTATCATCTGTGAGAAACCCAGTGTACCGAGGACCACGAACCATATCATCATTATCGGCCCGAATGAGCTTCCAATAAACTTGGTTCCGAATTGCTGAATGAAAAAGAGCACACCCAGGATAACCAGGACAATGGGTACAACCGGAATCCCCGGGCTCAGAAGCTTTAATCCCTCAACAGATGATGTGACAGTGATCGCAGGAGTGATAACACCATCAGCCAGCAAAGCTGATCCCCCTACCATGGTCAGGATTGCTGCCCATGTCGATTTTGATTTTATAAGGGCCATCAGCGAAAAGATACCACCCTCTCCATTATTATCGGCATTAAGGGTGATCAGAATATATTTTATTGTTGCCGAGAGAGTCAGGGTCCAGAAAATACACGACAATCCTCCATAGATAAGAAGCTGATTATAATTTTCAGCCCCCCCAGTGATGATCGCCCGCATCGTATACAGCGGGCTTGTACCCAGGTCGCCAAAAACAATACCCAGGGTAATCAGTGCCCCTACAAGCGATAATTTTTTTAAGTCAGGATGAGATTCTTTTCCTTTCATTTTATTCCCGGCAATATCATAATGCTGCCTCTGAAGAAAGTTGACAAAGTTATAAATAATTTATCTTTGTGCCCTGTTACTAAAACAAAACCTTGGGAGATGGTCAGGAAAACAATAATCACTGCATACCTTATTTGTCTGCAAATAAGCATTTTAGCTCAGTCTGCAACTGATCAGGGCAACAGGATTTCCCTGCTTTTTATAGGTGATATTATGGGCCATGATTCACAGATATGGGCTGCCCAGGACATCGCAACAAATACATGGGACTACAATGATGTATTTACATATATTAAACCCCTGATATCCGGATCTGACCTGGCTATTGCCAACCTTGAAGTCACACTTGCCGGCCCTCCTTATAAAGGTTATCCACAGTTCAGTTCACCTGCAGCCCTTGCTGCTGCCTGCAAAAATGCCGGGATTGACTGTCTTGTCACAGCAAATAATCATTCTGCCGACAGGGGTAAACAGGGAATTACCGGTACAATATTCAGGCTTGACAGCCTTGGCGTTCCACATACAGGAACATTTTACGACCAACAGGCACGCGATAAGTCTCAACCCCTGATCCTGAATAAAAATGGCATTTCCATTGCCATAATGAATTATACTTATGGTACCAATGGCTTAACCGTACCTTCACCGGTAATCGTTAACCTGCTTGACAAGGAGACCGTTGCCGCCGATATCGAAAAAGCTAAAAGCCTGAAACCCGACATGATAGTGCTCTTCCTTCACTGGGGAACAGAATATGATACTGTACCGGCTCCGGCTCAAACCGCCCTGGCAGAATACTTCATGTCAAAAGGCGCTGACCTCATCATCGGTTCGCACCCACATGTTATCCAGAAAATGGTCTGGTATAATAACGGCAGGGATTTCCAGGGTAAGGCAGTGGTCTATTCTCTCGGGAATTTCCTATCGAACCAGAGGAAGCCAAAAACCGATGGCGGGGCCATGGTTAGATTTGAACTTGAAAAATCAGGTAATTCGGTGAAGGTTGTGTCTGCCGGATATATCCTGACCTGGGTTTATACACCAATAATTGATTATAAACAGAAATTCTACGTACTTCCCTGCGCAGAGTTTCAGAACAAACCTGCCTTCTTCAGCAAGGAAGCTGATTACCTGCAAATGAAGAGATTTATCAATGATTCGCGGTCGCTGCTGAACACCCAGAATACAGAAATTAAGGAATATCTTAAATGAGTGTGAGAAATAATAATCTTTGTCATTTTGATTTTCAGGGGAATTCAGACTCTTTACTGACCATCTCACATACAATATATATTATTAGCGAAAACAACTGATTGTGAAATATTTAACAACACAATAAATCTATTTTCACCCACCTGGTTAAAATCTCGATTTTTATAAATATACTTGCAGAAAGAAGTCCGTAATAACAAAATAATTATTCAATCATGAATGAATCCATTGCTCTGCTCTCAGCCACTGCGGTCACTATAGGATTCGTTCATACTATTTTTGGCCCTGACCACTACCTTCCTTTTATTGTCCTCAGTGAAGCAAAAAAATGGAACATCCGGAAAACAATGCTTATCACATTAGTCTGCGGACTGGGACATGTGCTCAGCTCTGTCGTACTTGGCCTCATTGGTATAGGAGTTGGAATATCCCTCAATAAGGTTGTCGCAGTTGAGTCGTTCCGCGGAAATATTGCCGCATGGCTCTTTATTGCTTTTGGCTTTGTTTACCTTGTTATCAGTATCAGGAACCTGGTAAAAAAGAAAAAGCATACCCATTCACATTTTCACCTTGGCGGCGAAAAGCATTCACATGTTCATGACCATACCCATGAACATACCCATATACATGAAACCGATGTGGTTCACACCACACCCTGGGTACTTTTCCTGATCTTTGTCTTCGGACCATGCGAACCGTTGATACCCATTCTTATGTACCCGGCTGCACAGAACAATATACCCGGGACCATACTGGTTTCAGCACTTTTTTCTATTGTGACCATTTCCACCATGATGTTGATAGTATTGGCTTTCAAGCTGGGATTCAGCAAGATAAATCTTAAGCCCGTAGAAAAATACAGCCATGTCATTGCAGGCTCAATGATCCTTTTATCAGGGATGGCTATTCAATTCCTGGGATTATAGGTCCTCTATTTTTCCACCCTCCTGAAAAGCAATTTTGTATGAGGATCGGGAATGATCTCAGATCCTGGTGAGGCTTTTACATTAAAGGAAGTAATCCTGTCTTTCACGGGTACAGTGACAATCTTTTCTGCTCCCTGGTCCTTTATCAGAATTTCAATATTAAATGTGAACAGTTCTCCCTGGACCTGCTCAACCAATATATCAGAAGTTCCTTTTTTCTTCCCCGGAACGAGATTTATCTTCAGATCAGGTTCACCGGCAACCCAAAGCCATTGATTAAAGAATCCTTTCAGATCCCTGCCGCTGACCTCCTCCATTGTTTTCCTGAAATCGTCAGTTACAGCATTCCCGTTCCTGAACCTTTCATAGAAATTCCGCATTCCTTTCCAGAAAAGTTCATCACCAATTTCATAGCGAAGCATATGAAGTACCCAGGCTCCTTTCTGGTACGAATTAACATTTAAAAGTGCCATAAGGCTGGTAAACGCCGTATCAATGACTGGCCTGGGTGATCGCTCTGAGGCACGCAAGACTCTTGTACGGGCTGACTTCATGCTTTCAGCCAACGTTTCGCTGCCATGCAATTTTTCATTGTAAACAGAAGTCAGGTAAGTAGCGAAACCTTCGCTTAACCAGATATGCGGCCAGTCTCTCTCAGTTACAGAATTTCCAAACCATTGGTGTGCAACCTCATGGGCAATAAGATTTTCAGCTTTCCCCTGCCCGGTCACAGAATTTTCAGAATAGAAAATACATCCTGCATTTTCCAGTCCTCCGAAAATGGTCTTCGATTGTACATTTGCCAGCTTCTCATATGAATAGGGACCGATTAGCGAGGAATAGAATTCAAGAGGCTTCACAGCAACAGAATAATCGTAAAAACCTTCTTCCCGGTTTTCGGGGTACACCCAGGTCCATACAGGAATACCATTTACAGTACCGGCAAGCTTTGTTGCAAAATCGGCAGCGGCAAATGTCATCACTTTTACGGGCAGTGGAACATCTTCTTTCCAGTGAGTAAGCTTCAAGCCTCCGGGGATGTCGCTTTCCTCAACAAGATAACCGCTTGCGACGACTTCATAATGCGATGGCGCTGTGATTATAAAATCCACAGTCGCCTTATCTGATGGATGATCAACAACCGGAAGGTATGCTGAAGCCCTGTCGGGCCAGTGATCAGCAAAAAACGTCCTGTTACCAAATTTATTCTTCGAAATGATCAGCCCGTCGGCAGGAATACCTGAATATCTGATTGTTATCCGGGCCTGTGCCGGCTCAGCTGTGTTGGCATCCGTAAGGGTAAGTATGTTGCCTGTGTGGGTCCACCTGATCTCCTTCCCATTGAATAATACGGCAGAGATTGTCATTCCCTTACCATCAGGACCTTTATTACCGAGGCTGAAGCTTACAGAATTAACAGCTACTTTTATGGCAATATCAGTTATTGTCGTGCAGTAAATAATGTTTGATGAATCGTTGATATTTATATTGAATTCATAATGAATTACATCGATCTTTGGATCAGGTTTTTGTACCGGTTTTGCATTGAGCAAAAAAACCATCGGAAGGAGTAAGAAACAAAGGATTGATCTCTTCATTGGAATCATTTTTCAAATCCCAAAGGTAACAAGAGGAATTAAACAAAAAACACTGTACATCTGCCAAAACGGAGCCCGCCTCTATTCTTTCGTGAATTGTCAGATAATTATTAGCTTTGCAGTAAATTAATACAAACTGATGCCATACGATTAT